>JGI20166J26741_12133361_pt1 | contig 18463 bp, 15 predicted proteins | sample TergutCu122P5_FD_26741 | JGI IMG/M metagenome (IMG submission 26741)
GAGCGGGGGGTTTGGTTCTTGGCGGCACTTCTTGCAGCAAACCATGATGTCCTCCTGGGGATCGCCTGACGCAATTCCGGCAGCGACCACACGCCGGTTGTGATTCACGTTAGCACCAACGGGCACAATGGGATGGTCGAAAGGACGTTCATGAAAGCAACATTGCACACGAATCACGGTGACATCGTCTTGCGTCTGTTCCCGGACCAGGCGCCCAAGACCGTGGACAACTTCGTCGGTCTGGCCACCGGCACGAGGCAGTACACCGATCCCAAGGGCCAGCCGGCGACCGGCAACTTCTATGACGGCGTGATCTTCCACCGCGTGATCCCCGGCTTCATGATCCAGGGCGGTGATCCGACGGGCACGGGACGAGGTGGTCCGGGCTATCAGTTCGGGGACGAGATCCACCCCGAGTTGGTGTTCGACAAGCCGTACGTGTTGGCGATGGCCAACGCTGGGCCCGGCACGAACGGCTCGCAGTTCTTCATCACGGTGGCCCCGACGCCCTGGCTGAATCGCAAGCACACGATCTTCGGGATCGTCGATGACGCGGCCAGTGAGAAAGTGGTCGATGCCATAGCGGCGGTGCCGACGGGACGGGACGACCGTCCCCGGCAGGACGTCGTCATCAATTCGGTCACTGTCGAGCAGTAGGCGGCGGTTGGGGCAGTCAGGTCTGCCCCCAGATCAGACGCGGCAATGACGCGTCGTCGGCGCCGGCAAAGACGGGCCACGACAAGTCGCCGTCGATGTCCAGGAGCCGCGTGCCGGGTGTCTCGAGCCAGTCGGCGATTCGCTCCGCCTCCTCGACGCTGCCGGCCGGCAGCCCGGCCACACCCGGCGGCACCGTGGCGGCCCGGCGCACGGCGTCGTCGGCCACCGCCCGGGGCGGCGTGCCGGGCGGGGCGACGGCGGCGCCGGCCAGGAAACCGTGCCGGATCACGTGGATGTGCCAGGCGTCCTCCACGCGGCGGGCGGCCACGATCTGCGCGCACCGCCCGAGCGTCGTAAGGCGATGCCAGCGGCGCACGGCCGAGGCGTAGGTGGCCAGGCGATGGCAGACGTCGGCCGCTTCCTCGAAGCGCTGCTGCGAGCTCAGCTCGCGCACGCGCGCGCCGGTGCCGGCCAGCGTCGGCCGGATGTCGCTGACCATCGCCGTCCGCGTGGCGGCCACGGCCTCGGCGTACGGGCCCGACGACGCGGCCGGGTCGGCGCACGGGGCCAGGCAGCGACCCATTTCGCCCAGCGCGCAGCCGGGCTTGGCCACGGCGCCGAGGCGCAGCGAGCACGGGCGCAGACGCCAGGCGCCGAGCAGGGCGGCCAGGGCGTCGTCGGCCGCGGCCCGGGTCGTGAACGGACCCCAGTATTGGCCCCCGTCGTCGGCGACGCGCCGCACGATGGCCAGCCGGGGGAAGCGCTCGTCCGTCAGCTTGATCCACGTCAGCTTGTCCTGACGCTTGGAGCGCCGGTTGTAGCGGGGCGAGTGGGCCGCGATCAGGCGCAGCTCGCGCACCTCCGCCTCGAGCGGAGTGGAGCACACCACGAAATCGACGCCGGTCGCGATGCGCACCATCTCGTCGATGCGCGGCCGCGTCTCGCCGGCGGTGAAGTACGTTGCCACCCGGCGGGCCAGGTTCTCGCTCTTGCCGACGTACAACACTTCGCGCTGCTGGCGGTCGGCGTAGAACCAGTACACGCCCGGCGCCTGGGGCAGCGCCTTGGCCCAGATGCGCTTGGCCCGGCGCTGGGGCGAGACGCGGTGTGTGAACTCCCGCAGGTCCTCGAGCGTGCCGACCCCCAGGTTGCCCAGGCGCTCGAACAGCCCGTGCAGCACGTCGACCGTGGCGCGGGCGTCGGACAGTGCGCGGTGATCCGGCTGCGTGGTGGTGCGGAAGTGGGCCGCCAGTGTCGACAGCTTGACGTTCGGCACCTCGTCACGCAGCAGGGCCTGCCGGGCCACCACCATCGTGTCGACGACGTCGAACCCGGGCCATTCGATGCCCGAGGCGGCGGCCGCGCGCTGCAGGAAGCCCACGTCGAAGCGCGCGTTGTGAGCGACCAGGACCGCGCCCCGCGCGAACTCCAGGAACGACGGCAGCACGCCGCCGATGCCCGGGGCGTCCATGACCATGGCGTCGGTGATGCCGGTCAACACCGTGATCAGGCCGGGGACGTGCTCGCCCGGGTTGACGAGCGTCTGGAACTCGCCGATGACTTCGCCGCCCTGGACGAGCACTGCGCCGATCTCGGTTATGCCCGCGGCGACGCCCGTGCCCGTGGTCTCGAGGTCGACCACGCAGAACCTGGTGTCGCGCAAGGGCGTGCCGACGTCCGACAGGCTGGGCTGCGCGCACGTCGTCATGTGAAACAACACTAGGTCGGGGCGCCGACAAAACGGCCGCGCCGGAATTGTCGGAGCCGTCTGGTTACGTGTTGTGCATGAAGACGATCACGATCGAATGCGACCGCTGCACCGCCCCGGCGGGCAGCTGCGACGACTGCGTGGTGCGCGTCATGCTGGACGGTGGGCGGGCGCCGACGTTGACGGCCGACGAGCAGGCCGCGGTGGCGGCCCTGGCCGCCGGCAACCTGCTGCCGCCTCTGCGGCTGGTGACGCCGGACGACGCGGCGTGGCGCGCCGTCGCTTGAACACATGCTGAGAATCGTCTAAACTTTTCTCAGGAAGTGTTACAGGTTGGCGCTTCCGGAACTTCCCCAAAGGAATACCGGCAAGCGAGGGTGCGATGACATTGAGCAAGGGGCCGCGATCTGCGGTCGCTGCAATCTGCGGTGCGGTGGTTCTGGCCGTCGGCTTCCTGATGGGTGGGCCGCAGGCCATCGCCGATCCGCTGACGGACGCCCAGCATCAACTGGACCAGCTCAAAGAGCAGGCCTCGGCCATCGAGCAGCAGTACAACGATTCGCAGCAGCGGCTGCAGGCCGCCCAGCAGCAGCAGGCCCAGCTGACCACCCAGATTCAGGACCAACAGGCGCAGCTGGACGCCATGAAGCCCGCCATCGCCTGGATAGCCACGATGCAGAATCAGGGCGGCGGCGTCGGAATGACGGCCAACTTCTTGTTGTCCGACTCGCCCGATCAGTTCTTGCAGCAGATGGGCACGACAGCCTCGGTCAACGCGCTGATCGAAGAGAAGGTGGCCCGGTACGTCTCGCAGAAGGACGCCCTCGACGCGCTGAACACCTCGCTGGCCGCGACCGTGGCAACCATCCAGACCGAATCCCAGCAGCAGCAGCAGCTCTTGGCGGACGCCAAAGCCAAGCAGGACGCCCAGCAGAAGGTCGTCAACAAGCTGACGGCGCAGCAGCGGGCGGCCCTGGCTGCCCGGCAGGCGTCAGCGGCCAGTCTGGCCGCCGGCACGGGTGCCGCCAGCGGGCGCGCCCAAGCCGTCGTGAACTATGCGCTGGCCCAGGTCGGCAAGCCCTACCGCATGGGCGGCGCCGGCCCAGACGCCTTCGACTGTTCTGGCCTCGCCATGGCCGCGTATCGCACGATCGGCATCTCGCTGCCGCACTCGGCCAGCGCCCAGGCGGGCTTCGGCACGCCGGTCAGCCTGGCGGATCTGGCGCCCGGCGATCTCTTGTTCTTCTACAGCCCCATCCACCACGTCGGCATCTACATCGGCAACGGCCAGATGGTGCATGCCTCGACGCCGGCCTCCGGGGTCAAGGTCTCAGGGATCGAGGCTCCGTTTGTCGGGGCTCGCCGCCTGGCCTGATCCACGACATCGCATCGTTGACCGGTGACCTACGACCACCTGGCCGGGCCCAAACTGGTCGGGGGTCAACTGTGAACGCGGGGGGCGGGGACGCTGGGGGCACGATTGGACGAAGACCGGCCTCCCGGAGCCGGCTCGCCGTCGCTTCCTAGAATGTAGCCATGAGTGGGCTCGGACGCTGGCTGGTCGCCGGCCTCTTGGCCGTCGGCCTTGTCGGGTGCTCGGCGACGCCGCCGAACCAGTTGCCCGATGACGCCGCGTCACTGGGTGACCGGCTGACCGCGGCCGTCGGTTCGAAGAGCGAGGCGGCGTTCGACCGCCTGTTCGTGGGGCAGACCGACGCCGGCATCCGCGGCTGGATCTGGACGAATCTCATGCTGGTGCCGTCCGTCAGCTTCTCCGTCGACGGCGACGCGCTGATGGCCAACTGGGCGCCGCATCGCGGCGCGTCCGGAATCTCGAGCCGGGTCGGCCAGGTGGCCTGCACCGCGGCCGGCTGTGGCGTGTCGGATCTTGGGCCGCAAGAGGGCTTCCCGGCGCCGATCTGGGTGGTGCAACCGCTGGCCGTCAGCGGCACGCCGCCGGCCGTCGTCCTCGGGTCCGCGGGGTCGGCATCCGGCAAGGACTGGCTGGCGTCCGCCCAGGCCGCCCAGGCGGCCGTCAAGCAGGCCGGACTGGGTGGCCTGGCGTCAGCCTGGGACGGTCAGCTCGTGGTCGAGTTGCCGCAGGACGCCACGGCGTTTCGCCAACTGCTGGGCAAGCCGTCGGTGGCGGACTACGCGACGACGGGCGCGCTGACGTGGCTTGAGCAGTCTTCGCCGGCGCCGGTCGCACACATCATCGTCAACCCCTCGACGACCGGTGCGCTGACGGCGGATCAGCGGACGCTCCTGCTGACGCACGAAACCGTTCACGTGGCTACGGCGGCCGTCCCCGTCGTCCCCGGCGCGACGTGGGTGTCCGAGGGGCTGGCGGAAGGCGTGGCCGTCGCGGGTTCGCCGGCGACCCGGGCCGGCGAGGAAGCGGCGGCCAAGGCCGCCTGTGCGGCAGATGGCCTGACGCCGCCCTCCGACGACGAGTTCGGCGGCACGGACGCGATGACGCAAACCGACGCCTACGCTGTCTCCCAGGTGCTCGTGAACCTGATCCTGGCGCGCCAGGGAATCTCGTCCGTCGAGCAGTTGTGGCGGGGGACGTCGTCGTCCACGGTCCCGCTGGCCGACTGGTCGAAGGCTTGGTGTGCATCGTGACGCCCTGTCGGGCGCCGGTAAGCTGGCTCGACGTGACTGATGTGATCTCGACGAAATCCCCGCTGCCCTATGCCCTGGTCGTGCACGGCGGAGCCGGTGGGCAACACGTCGGATTGACCGATGACATGGAGGCCGGCTTCCGGGCCGGGCTGACGGCCGCCTACCGCGCGGGGGAGTCCGTGCTGGCCGCCGGCGGCAGCGCCCTGGACGCCGTCTGCGCCGCCGTCGGCGTGCTCGAGGACGACCCCCTGTTCAACGCGGGCGTCGGGGCGTCGCTGACGTCGGACGGCACCGTCGAGCACGACGCCGCCGTCATGACCGGCGACGGCCGCGGCGGGGCCGTCGCGCTGTCGCGCCGCGCGAGGCATCCCGTGTTGCTGGCGCGGGCCATCATGGGCACGCCCGAGGCGCTGATCGCCGATCCTCCCGACGAGTACGTCGCGTCGTTCGGGCTCGAGCTGGTGGGCAACGATTCGTTCGTCACCGATGCGCGGCGCGCCCGCCTGGCACAGCTGCAAGCGGTGGGCGAGGAGGGCCTGGCGGCCGGCGACCACAAGCATGGCACGGTGGGCTGCGTGGCGCTGGATGCCGCGGGACGGCTGGCCGCGGCGACGTCGACGGGCGGCTACGACAACAAGCCGCCCCATCGCGTCGGCGACACACCCATCCTGGGAGCCGGCACGTGGGCCAAGGACGGCGTCGTCGCCGTCAGCTGCACGGGGCGGGGCGAGTCGTTCATGCTGGGCGACGTCGCGCATCAGGTGTCGGCCCGCATCGAGTACGGGCGCCAAGACGCGGCATCCGCGGCGGCCGCCACCATCGAGGCCGAGATCGCGGGCCGTCACACGCACGGCGCGCTGATCGCCGTGACGTCCGACGGCCAGTGCGTCCTGGCCTGGGACTCGCCGACCCTGCTGGCCTGCTGGCGCGACGGCGACGAGTTGGTCACCCACATCTGAGGCCGGTCCGACGGACCGGCGCCGGCTGGGTTGGTCGAGTCTGACGGGTCGCGCCCGGCCTCACCGTCAGCTGGCCCACCGTCCCGTGAAGAACAGCCAGGCCCAGACCACCATGGCGGCGGCCTCGACCGCGATGGCCAGCGCGACCAGGACGTTCTTGGCCACCTTGTGACGGGTTGGCTGCCAGGCCACGGCCGCCCCGAGCGTCGCCCACAGCGGGAACCAGAGCAGGACGGCGCGATTGACCGACATGTACCACCACGACGTGCCGAAGGCGATCACCTGGACGCCGATGAAGGCGGCCTCGGGCCAGCGTCGCCTGATGGCGCACCAGATGGTGGCGCCCAGGCCGACGGCCATCGAGACGACCTCGGCCCGGAACACCCAGGCGACGTCGGGACGTCCTGGCCACTGGCTCAAGCGGCCCGCGTCGAGCGTGTGCCGCAGCGAGGCCCAGGGGTTGACGACGCCCCGCGTCCAGCCCGATTGTTCGGCCTGGAACCAGGCCGTCCAGGTGCCCGTCATGAGGTACAGGTACACCTCGTAGGCCGTCAGCACGCCGACCGGGACGAGCAGCCAGGCCCAACGCTTCGCCAGTGCGGCCCAGCGGCGGGCCGCCGGCGCCCGACTGAGGGCCAGAAGCCCCAGGGCGCCGATCAGGAACAGGCCCGAGACCCGGAAGGCACACGCCACGCCCGCCAGGGCGGCCGCCTGGCCCCACCGGTCCGAACGGGCCCGTTGCCAGGCCCAGAAGGCGGCGGCACAGAAGGCCGCTTCGCTGTAGCCGACGAACGTGAACACGGCCGTCGGGGCGACGAGCCACAGGCAGGCCGCCGGCGCCCCGAAGAGCCGGTACAGGGCGGCGGCCGCCAGCGCGGAGCCGGCCAGCGAGACCAGCACGCCCGTCAGCTCCATCGGCAGGCCGATCGCACGGCCGGCGTGCAGCAGCAGCGGCAGCCCGGGGAAGAAGGCCGCCGACGTGGGGTCGCTGTAGCCGTCCACGGCGATGGCCGTGAAGTGCACCACGTCCCAGCGGCGCAGCACCGTGGCCACGTCCACGTGGTCGGTGACCATGACGATCGCCCCGACCAGGGCCATGACGGCCCGGGACAGCAGCCACACCTTGGCCACCAACACCGCCCCTGGCTCCCAGGGGCGACGCCTGTCAGCTGCCATGGCCGAGCCGGCGTCGTGGCGTCTTGACGACGACCAAGGTGCCCAGGGCCGGCTCGCTGGGGGACGGCGGGGCCTCGGCCGGTGGGGAGGCGGCAACCTGGGGCTCGACAGCCGGGGCATCGGCAACCTGGGCATCGGTGTCCTGAGCCTCGGCAGCCTGGTCCTCGACCGGCGGGGCGGCCGGCTGCCCCTCGTCGGCGACGGCGACCGCCGGGCGCAGCAGCCAGGCGGCGTCTGGCGTGTGGTTGAGGACCCCGCCGATGGGATCGTCGACGAACGGCCCGCGCACGGGGTCGTTCCACGGCTGCCACATGTCGCGGATCACGTGCCCGGCCAGCCAGAACTGCACTCCGATGCGCAGTCCCACGGCGATCCAGTACAGGCGGTCGGGGCCGGAGCCGATGCCCAGCACCCCGTCGAGGAACCCCCACAGAGCGAAGAAGTACAGGCTCTCCGAGATCGTGAACACCAGCAGGTCCATGACGACGGGCCGGGCCAGCACCACGAGCGGCAGCAGCCACAGCACGTATTGCGGCGAGTACACCTTGTTGAAGGCCAGGAAGGCCACGAGCACCAGAAGGGCGACCTGCGCGATGCGGGGGCGACGCGGGGCGCTGAGCGTGAGCCCGACGATGACGCCACCGCAGACGACCAGGCAGACGACCTCGGCCACCGAAACGTTGGACACCGGCAGGCCCATCAACGTCAGGACGTACCACAGCGAACCGAGGTCGGGCCCCCGCGCGGCGTTGTACGTCCAGAAGTACGACCAACTGTCGAAGCTCTTGATCATCAACGGCAGATCGACGGCCAGCCAGGCGACGGCGAAGCCGGCCGCGAAGACGCCCCACGCGCGCAGGCGGCCCGCGCGCAGGCACAGCAGCAACAGCACCGGCACGATGGCCAGCGGATAGAACTTGGCCGAGGCCGCCAGCCCGATGATCAGGCCGGCGGCGAATGGGTGCCGTCTGGCCCACAGCAGCAGGCCCAGGCTGGTCAGCGCGACGGCCATCATGTCCCAGTTGATCAGGCCCGCCAGCATGACCGTCGGCGCGGCGGCGATCAGCAGGGCGTCCCAGGCGCGCGTGCGCACGCCGTCGGTGTGCGGCGAGGCCGAATCGCGTCCCATCTGCAGGTGCGTCCACACCAGAAGCCCGAAGCAGACGGCCAGTATGCCCGCGCTGACGGCCCAGAACGTGTTGGCCGCCGCCAACCGCTGGGCGTCCGTGGCGGTCGGGCTCATGACGGCGCCGAAGACTCCCGCCAGCCAGCGGGACACCCAGATCAGGCCGCCCGTCAGGGGTGGATACTCGAGCTTTGGCGTCGCCAGGCTCAGCCCGTCGCCGTACAGGGGACCGTTGGACCACATGTTTGGCCGGTTCTGGAACAGGACGGGAATGTCGGAGTAGCACATCCAGGCGTTGCTGTTCGGAACCCGTCCGACGACCGTCTGCCAGCAGGGGTTCTGGCGCACCATCAGAACGACCCATGTGAAGACGGCGGCGACGATGGCCCAGGGCACGGGGTTGAACCACACGCTGCGCGTCACCCTGGCGTGGCGTCCCGTCGGACCGCCGATGCGCGCCGTCCAGGCGGGCACATCCAGGCACGCCAACGACGCCAGGTTGCTCACGGTCTCAGTCTAACCACGGCGTCAGGTGGTGGCCGTCGTGTCTGTCGGTTCGGTGGTCGGCGGGGTCGACGGGGGCGGCGCCGTGGGGGAAGGCGTCGCCGAGGTGGGCGGCGCCGTCGTATGGGTCGGGGCGGGTTGGCTGGTGGTGGTGGACGTCGGCGGAGGCGGCGCCACGGTGGTGGGTTCCGGCTCGGACGTCGTGGGAACCGGCGGCGGTGGCGCCTGATCGCCGGGCGGCTCGGTGGTGGTCGTCGGAGTGGGGGTGTTGCTCTGGTTGACCTTGGCGGGCGGGCCGAACTTCACCTTCGGCATGCCGTCCATGGCCTGCTTCATGAAGTCCAGCCACGTTTGGGCGGGGTAGGTGTTGCCGTAGAACGTCGTGTTGCCGGGCGGCGCGTAGTCGTTGAGGTTGCCCACGCCGTCCGAGTTGGCGACGTACATGACCGCGGTTGATACCTGCGCGGTGTAGCCGACGAACCACGCGGCCGCCACGCCATCGACGGTGCCGGTCTTGGTGCCGGGCGCGTCGTAGGTTTGACCCGCCGTGCCGGTCTTGCCGGCGGCCGGATAGTCCAGACCCTTGACGACGACGCCCGTGCCGGCGTCCACGACGGACTGCAACGCGAAGGTGAGGTCGGACGCGATGCCGGGATCGATGGCCTGCTGCGGTATCGCCGACGCGTTGTAGATGATCGAGCCGGTGGAATCCTTCACCTGCATCACGACGTGGGTGGGCACGTGGACCCCGGCATTGGCGAAGGTGGAGTAGGCGCCCGCCATGTCGAGCGGCGACACCTCCGCGGTGCCCAGCGGGATGACGGGCACCGGCTGCCAGCTGTCGTTGGGGGTCGCGCCCGCGTCCGTGGCGGCCTGGATCACCTGCTGCGGACCGTTGTCGATCTTCTGCACGAGATCGACGTAGGCGGTGTTGATCGATTTCTCCGTGGCGGTCAGCAGGCTGACGGGCCCGAACGACTCCTTGCGGTCGTTGTTGATCGTCTGGCCGTTGATCTTGATCGGGTTGCCGGTCAGCGTGGTCTTCAGACTGAGGCCGCCTCGTTCGCCCGCGATGAAGGCGAACGGCTTGAACGTCGAGCCGGCCATGCGCGGCGTCGTCGCCCAGTTGCGGGAGTTGGCGACGTAGTCGGGCCCGCCGTAGAGGGCCAGCACCTCGCCGGTGCCGACGCTGACCGATGCGATCGCCGCGTGCAGCTGGGTGGGGTCGGGCTTCTTCTTCGCCTTGTCGGCGGCTTGCTGGGTGAACTTCTGGGCCGACGACACCGCGGCCGCCTGCAACCTGGCGTCGAAGGTGGTGATGATCTGCAGCCCGCCGCCGGCGATCTGGTCGGACGTGAAACCCTTGCTCTCGAGCTCGCTCTCGGCCATCTTCATCAGGAAGCCGGTCGGGCCGCCGTACGTGTCACTCGTCGGAATGTCGGGGAAGTCTGGCAGGTGGTTCTTGTAGGAGTCGGCTTGGGTCTGGTTGATCCATTCCATCTCCACCATGCCGTCGAGCACGTAGTTGTAGCGATCCATCAGGCGCGTGGCGTCGTTCGGATCGGACGGATCGTAGAGGCTCGGGCCGCGCAACTGGCAGGCCAGCACCGCTGCCTGGGGCACGGTCAACTGGCTGGCCTCGACGTCGAAATAGGCCTTGGCGGCCGCCTGGATGCCATAGGCCCCGTGCCCGAAGTACACGGTGTTCAGGTAGCCCGCCAGGATCTGCTCCTTCGGCATGGTGTTCGTCATCTTGAGCGCCAGCACCACCTCCTTGATCTTCCGGGCGGGGGTCTGGGCGCTGGTCAGGTAAAGGGTCTTGATGTACTGCTGCGTCAGGGTGGAGCCGGATTGCACGGAGCCGCCCCGCAGGATGTTCCAGGCGGCGCGCACCATGCCAGGCAGCGAGATGCCCGGGTTCGTCCAGAACGTGCGGTCCTCGGCCGCGACGACGGCGTCCTTGATTGTCGCGGGCATCTCGTCAAAGGTCAGCGGCGTGCGGTTCTGCACGGCCAGCTTGCCCATCTCGGTGTAGCCATCGCGGTAGTACAACGTGGTGGTGGCGGTGGTGAAGTCGGCGTTCGGATTCGGCAGCCTGACGGACTTGTAGTAGAGGAGGCCGCCGATCAGGCCGACCACCAGGGCTCCGGTGATCACGATCGCGGCCCACAGGCCGATGCGGCCCGCCTTCTGCCCGCCGGTCAGTTGGCGCCAGCGCTTGTCGCCGGGCTTCTTCTTGCGACTCGCGGTTTTCGGCTTGGTCGATCGCGTGCCGCTCGACGGCTGTTTCGGCGGCGTCGGGGCGCCGCTCGCGCGCTTGGCGGGGGCGTGGACGGGGGCGGTGTGGGCCCTTCGGGCCGGCGTGGATCCGGAAGGCTGACCTCCGGGCGCGGCGCGTCTACCCGGGCTCTCAGCCATACGATCCACCCTTCGTCTGGGCGTCAAACGATTCTGTCGGTCCAACCAAGGTTACCAACCGACCCTATGAATCCCCCGGCATTCTTCTTCGGGCACTGGCACAATGGATGCAGACAGAATGGCAGGGACGGCTTCTGTGGCACTGAGGCAACCTCGGGAAGGACGATGATGGGCAGGCTCTTTGGCACGGACGGCATCCGGGGCAAGGCGAACGGGGCTCCCATGGACGCCACGACCGCCTTCGCACTGGGGCAGGCGGTCACGCACGTCATCCACCCGTCGACGCGCCCACCGGTGGTCGTCGTCGGCAAGGATCCGCGCATCTCCGGCTACATGCTGGAGAGCGCGCTGGAGGCCGGCGTCACTTCGATGGGCGGCACGTGCTACATGCTCGGTGTGCTGCCGACGCCCGGCATCGCGTACATCACCGAGTCGATGCGAGCCGACGCTGGCTTCGTCGTGTCGGCCAGCCACAACCCGTACTCGGACAACGGCATCAAGGTGTTCGCGGGCAGCGGCTTCAAGCTGTCGGACGCCGACGAGGACCGCATCGAGACGCTGATGACGTCGGGCGAGCTGCCCAAGCTGGTGCCCGAACCGGCCGGCATGGGGCGGGCCTACCGGCTGGACGACGTGATCGGGCGCTACATCGTCTTCCTGAAGAACACGTTCCCGCGCGCTCTCAGCCTGGACGGCGTCAAGATCTGCCTCGACGCCTCCAACGGCGCGACCTACAAGGTGGCGCCCGCCGTGTTCCGCGAGCTGGGCGCCGATGTCACGGTCATCCACGACGAGCCGGACGGCTTCAACATCAACGACCGTTGCGGTTCGCAGCACACCGAGGACCTGCGCCGTCTCGTGGTCGATCAAGGCGCCCAGGTCGGCTTCGCCTACGACGGCGATGGCGACCGGTTGATCGCCGTCGATGAGCTGGGCAACCAGGTGACGGGCGACCAGATCCTGATGATCAACGCCTTGCAGCTCAAGGAGGAGGGGCGGCTGGCCAACGACATCGTCGTCTCGACCGTCATGAGCAACCTGGGGGTCAAGGTGTGCTGCGAGCAGCATGGCATCACCCACCATGCCGCGGCCGTCGGGGACCGCTACGTGCTCGAGGCCATGCAGCAGTTGGGCGCGGTGATCGGCGGCGAGGACTCCGGGCACATGATCTTCCTGCGCCATCACACGACCGGCGATGGCATACTGACCTCTCTTCAGACGATGGCGTGCGTGCTCAAGCAGGGCAAGCCTTTGTCCGAGCTGGCGAAGGTCATGACGGTCTTCCCCCAGCACCTGATCAACGTCGACGTTTCCAGCAAGCCGAACATCAACTCGGTGCCCGAGATCGTCGAAGCGATCGACGCCGCCGAGAAGGCGCTCGGCGACCAGGGGCGCGTGCTCGTGCGCTACTCCGGCACTCAGAACATGTGCCGGGTCATGGTCGAGGGGCCGGACGCCAAGACCACCAAGACGTTGGCCGAGCGCATCGCCGATGCCGTGCGGTCTTCATTGAGCCCCGAGCTGTCCCGGCCCCTGCGCATCGCCTGACGCGGGCGCCGGTCGAGGCGTGCCGGGGTCCGGCCGGCGGTGGCTCCTACGTCAGGCTGACCTTATCGCCGATCTTGGGCACGACGACGTTGAGGCGGAGGTCGTCGTGAAGCTTGGCGGCCAGCGCCGGCGCGCCCGTTTCGCCGTGGACGACGAAGACCGTCTTGGGCTTGGGGTCGAGAGCCTTGGCCCAGTCGAGCAGCTCGGACTGGTCGGCGTGGGCCGAGAAGCCGTCGTCCAGCAATACATCGGCCTTGACAGGCACCATCTGGCCGTACATCTTGATCTGGCTGACCCCGGCGACCAGATCGGCGCCGCGCGTGCCGTGGGCCTGGTAGCCCGTGAAGGCGATGGTGTTGCGGTGGTCGGGCAGCATGTACTGCAGATGGTGGACGACGCGCCCGCCCGTCGCCATGCCCGACGACGAGATCAGGATGCAGGGCATGGACGGGTGGTTCAGCGCGATCGACTCCTGGGCCGTCGTCACCTCGTGGACGTCCTTCAGCCCGATGAAGTCGGTGTCTCTGAGGTCGTCGCGCAGCTCGTCGCGTTGCGAAGAGTCGAGGTAGACCTGAAGGGCCTTGACGCCCATCGGCGAGTCGACGTAGATCGGCACGTTCGGGATGCGGCCGGCCCTTTTCATCTCGGCCAGTGTCTTCAGCAGGATCTCGGTGCGGTCGACGGCGAACGCCGGCACGAGCACGGAGCCGCCGCGGGCGACGGTGCGGCGGATGGCGTCGGCCAGCTCTTCGTGCGGCGAACCCTTCCACTCGGGGTGCTCGCGATCGCCGTAGGTGGATTCGATCAGCACGTAGTCGGCGCCCGGCGGCGTCTCCCGTGCCTTCAGTATCGGGTGGTCGAGGCGCCCCAGGTCGCCGGAGAACAGGATCGTCGTCGTGGGCAGCGTCACGCGGATGCACGCGGAGCCCAGGATGTGACCGTCGCGGTACCAGGTCGCGTGGATGCCGTCGCCGAGGTCGAGGTCGGTGTCGAAGTCGACGACCTTGAACAGCTTCATGGCGGCCGTGGCGTCGTCGACGGTGTACAGCGGTTCCGGCGGGTTGTGCTTGGAGTAGCCGCCCTCGGCCGCGTTCTGGGCGTCCTGCTCTTGCAGGTGCGCCGAGTCTTGCAGCACGATGTCGGCCAGCGCCATGGTGCCGTCCGTCGACCAGATCGTGCCGGCGAACCCGAGCTTGACCAGGCGTGGCAGGAAGCCGGTGTGGTCCATGTGGGCGTGTGTGACGAGGATCGTGTCGATCGACTTGGGATCGACCGGGAAGGGCTGCCAGTTCAGGTCGCGCAGATCCTTGTCGCCCTGGAACATGCCGGCGTCCACCAAGATGCGGCGCCCGCCGGCCTCGAGCAGATACTTCGATCCTGTCACGGTGCCGGCACCCCCCAAGAAGGTCAGTGTGGGCGCAGACGATGTGGTTGGTTTCTCAGACATACCAAACAGGCTATGCCCTGAGCGCGTCGAGATGCGGCACCGCGGGCGGTCTGTCATGCGTCGCCGGTCATTGCCTCCGTCGCACCGAAGAGCGCGCGGACTCGTCGGCGGGTGTCGCGCTCACCTTCCGTGGTCGCATCCGGCGAGGTGCGAGAATGGGCGTGTGAAGAGCGACCACGTCCCGGAGCCATCGTGATCGGCGTCCCCGAGCGCTCGTGGACGGTGACGATCGACGGCGTGGACATCGCGGTCACCGCCAAGCGCGTTCGTCACCTGCGCTTGGTGGTGCATCCGGACGGCCGCGTGCGGGCGTCCGTGCCACTCCGCACCAGCCGCCGCACGGCGGACGAGTTCCTGCGGGGCCGCATCGCGTGGGTGCGGGCCCAGCAGACGCGCCTGCGGGCGAGCGGTGTCACGCCCAAACCCCTCGTGGACGGCGGCACTGTGCGGCTGTGGGGCGACGACGTGCCGTTGCGCGTGGTCCGGGGCCATGGCGGGGGACGCTTGACGGCCGACGCCTTCACCGTGGCCGTGGCCGATCCGGCCGATGCCGCCGCGGTCGGCGCCGCCGTGGCTGCCCTGTACCGGCGCGAGATCAAGGCCGTGCTGGACGACATCGTCGCCAAGTGGAGCGCCAAGGTGGGGTGTGCGCCGCGTCGCGTCACTCTGCGCACCATGCGCACCCGCTGGGGCTCCTGCACCCCGGCAACGGGGGCGATCCGCCTCAACCCCGAGCTGGCCGCCCGGCATCCGCGCTGTCTCAACTACGTCGTGCTGCACGAGATGGTGCACCTGATACAACCCGGCCACGGCCCGGCGTTCCAATCGGCGATGGGCGCCCTGCTGCCGGGCTGGCGCGACATCCGGTCGGAGCTCAACGGGCGCGCCAGCTAGACTGGCGGTCATGCTGCTATCCGACCGCGACATCCTGACCCAGGTCGACTCCGGACGTGTGCGCGTGGACCCCTGGGATCCCGGGATGGTGCAGCCGTCCAGCGTCGACGTGCGGCTCGACAAGCATTTCCGCATCTTCGAGAGCCACCGGTACGCGGTGATCGACCCGGCCGAGGACCAGCCCGAGCTCACGCGCGAGGTCACGCCCGATGGCGACGGCCCGTTCGTCCTGCACCCGGGCGAGTTCGTCCTGGGATCGACGTACGAGCATCTGTCGTTGCCGGACGACATCGCCGCCCGCCTCGAGGGCAAGTCGTCGCTCGGCCGGCTCGGCCTGCTGACGCACTCGACGGCCGGGTTCATCGATCCCGGATTCAAGGGCCACGTGACGCTCGAACTCAGCAACGTGGCGACCCTCCCGATCAACCTGTGGCCGGGCATGCGCATCGGCCAGCTCTGCTTCTTCAAGCTCAGCTCGCCCGCGCAGCATCCCTACGGGTCGGCCGGCGCCGGTTCGCACTATCAGGGCCAGCGCGGTCCGACGCCGTCGCGCAGCCACCTGAACTTCACGCGGACGCCGATCTAGCGGGCCGCGTCCCTGGACGGCCGGGCGGCGCCGGGAGGCCGTAGACTGGGCTCGTGGCACAGGGTGGCTGGTACCCCGATCCCAGCGGTGCGCGGGGGCGCTTCCGCTACTGGGACGGCGACGCCTGGTCGGAGACGACCACCACCGATCCCACCCGGACGCCACCGCCGAACCGCTCGCCGAACGACTCCGAAGGGCGCCGCTCCGGCAACCGTGGCTGGCTGGTTGCCCTGATCGTCCTGGCGATCCTGACGGCCGTCGCCGTGATCGCGTTGCTGTTTTCGACGGGGACGATCGCCGGCGCCCGCCGCACGGCGACGGCCGACACGAACTCTTCGACGCCCACCGTCAGCGCCTGGGACGAAACCAGCACACCGACGCAGACCACGCCGCCGCCGACCATCCAGTCCGGTGGTGTGTGGGTCGACTGCCCGGTCAGCACCGGTCAAGGCAACACGCGCCAAACCGCGGGGCACGCCAAGGCCGCCGGCCTGACGGTGACGATTCCCAAGGGTTGGTGGGGCGGCGGCATCTTCGCCGAGATGTCGATGGTCTACGACGGCCATGGCGCCGAGCGCACGATTCCGGACGGAGGCGGGTTCTGGAGCAGCATAGGCGTCGGTTTGGCCAGCAATGCCGACGGGTTCGTCGACATCGCCACGACCGCCCAACAGGCCATGCAGTGCTGGTCCATGACCTACCATCCGCGCGAGGCGCCCGTCGAGGTGCTCATAGCGGGAGAGTCGATGACCGTGTCCGGTCGCCCCGCTTGGCACGTCGAGTGGCACATCAGCTACACGCAAGAGCCGATACCGGGCGAGGTGCTGGACGTCATCGCGGTCGATATGGGTCCGGACGCCGGCTACGTCGGCGTGTACTGGTCGTGTCGCCCGGTCGACAACCCGGATTTCCAATCCGGCATCCAGTCCGCCATGGACTCGTTGGTGGTCGCGTAGACCACGGGCGCGCCGGGTAGGGTTGTGCCTTGTGAGTGAGCCGGTCCGCCCCTACCATGTGTCGCCCGGCCGTCTTGTCCCGGCCGGAATCCCACGTCCGCCGTACGCCGGCGTCATGGGGCCGGAAAGCTACGACGGGCCTGACGTGCAGCCGCCCGGCGTCATCGAGGCGATGCGCGAGGCCGGGCGCGTGGCGGCCGACGCGCTGGCCGCCGCCGGGGCGGCGGTCGCGCCTGGCGTCACCACGGAAGAACTCGATCGCATCGCCCATGACTACATGATCGGTCACGGCGCCTATCCGGCGACGCTCGGCTACCGGGGCTTCCCGAAGTCGTGCTGCACGTCCGTCAACGAGGTCATATGCCACGGCATCCCGGACGCCCGGCCGCTCGAGGACGGCGACATCGTCAAGATCGACGTCACCGCCTTCAAGGACGGCGTGCACGGCGACACCTGCGCGACGTTCCTCGTTGGTGACGTCGACGAGGCGTCGCGTCTCTTGGCACAACGCACGCGGGAGGCCATGGACCGGGCCATCAAGGCCGTGGCGCCCGGCCGTCCGGTCAGCGTCATCGGCCGCGTGATCGAGGCGTACGCCAAGCGGTTCGGCTACGGCGTCGTGCGCGAGTACACGGGCCACGGCGTGCACACGGCCTTCCATTCCGGGCTGGTGATCCTGCACTACGACGAACCCCGCCTGGATACCGTCATGCAGGTTGGCATGACGTTCACGATCGAGCCGATGTTGACGCTCGGCGACCCGGCGACGACGCAATGGGACGACGGCTGGACGGTGCTGACCCGCGACGGCAGCCGGTGCGCGCAGTTCGAGCAGACGGTGGTGGTCACGGCGAACGGCGCCGAGGTGTTGACGGTACCGACCAACACGTGATCTCGCCCCCAGTTCGCCGGTTCGCCGTTGAGCCGGCGTCGCATCGGTGAGTGTCCCACCGGGGCCACGCCCTGGAACCCGCCCAACTGGCCAGTGCACAGTAGCATGCATCGGCACACTGGGTGACACGGTGGAGCCGAGGCCAAGGCCGGAAGCCATCGGCGCGGGCGCGAACCTTGGGCGCCCTTGAGTTCTTGGATCCGCCGGGTAAGCTCGCGTAGACAATCCGAAAGCACGGACGGTGCGAGCGCCCTGCTCGTCCCCGTGCCGGGCGCTGGGCGCACACGCGTCCCGTCCGAGTGACGCAGTTCGGGAATACCTCTGGCGCACCGGCGACCCCCGCCGTGCGCCGACGCCGCCCACGGGCCTGGTGATTCCCCCGACCACGAGGAGGACCCGCATGCCGGGGTCGATCGACGCCGTACGCTGGCCGCTCGCCCGTACGACCGGACGGACGCAGCGGTGGACACGACCGGTCGTCTTTCTCGTTTTCACCATCGCCCTCATTGTCGCCGGGTCGTTCCTCGGCTCCCGGCTGGCGGCCGCCGACGACGCCACCCTCTACGTCAACACGGCCACGTTCGGCAAGGCCGGCACGTGCGTGCTCGGCAACGACGCCTACGACGCGACGACCGCCGCGAACAACCAGTGCACGCTCGGCGCCGCGCTGACGAAGGCGAACGCCTCGGCCACCCCCCTCACCGTGACGCTCGCGACGGACTTCGCCGCGTCGATCCCCGAAGGCACGCAGGCGATGATCGCACCGGTCGCGCCGAGCACGAACTGGATGAACACCACCCACAAGAACTACGGCGGGCAGGCCGGCGCCTTCTATGCGGCGACCGCGCCCATGACGATCGACTTGCAGAACAAGCTCGGCATCCAGGCGGTCAGTACCCTCCCCTACACCTCGATCCTCCTGTCCGGGGCGAACATCACGCTGCGCAACGCCTCGGAGATCCGCAAC
>JGI20166J26741_12134473_pt1 | contig 18459 bp, 8 predicted proteins | sample TergutCu122P5_FD_26741 | JGI IMG/M metagenome (IMG submission 26741)
TTTGTAAGTGGATATTCCAATTTAATGTCTCTGTGATATGTAAACCCAGGAATTTTAGGTCAGCTACATAATCTAAAGGTGTCTCATTCAGAGTAACCTGAGGTCTTATTCGATCCTTCACTTGTCTATTATGGAATGACATAATTCCTGTTTTTTTTACATTTATTATAAGGTCGTTACTATTACACCACCCTTCTAAGTCATTAATCATGATTGGTGAGCTACTCTCACTCTAGGAAAAGAGACCCTGCTACCCACTGAATAGTAAAGCTGGGGTTGCCCCAGATCCAGTCTGAATGCCTTGGATTATGACAAGGAAAAGAATATTACAGACTCAGAAAATGTTCTTCTGTCTCATTTAGCAAATTCAGTATTTTTATACAACATCTGCAAATAATTTTAACTTAAACAATTTAAACCAACTGAAGTGTCACTGATCTCTACAATTTGCAAATATTCATTATGGATTAAGATATGCATGTAAATTTGTTAACTCCACTTAGCTAAGCAACCTACTTTGAAAGATCTTACCACATCTGCCCATTCCTGTGAAATTACATATTCACTTTTATCAGTATGAAAGGTTAATATATGCAGTTTACTTGTTAGACAACTTACGGCATATGTCCGCATGGAACTTTTATAATAATTCTGTGTTATTTTTAACTGTGATTCGATAATACACAGCTCTTGAACACAGGGTGACAAAGAGCAGTAAGTCTATGAAATAAAACTTTGCAACTCTAAATTCCAACATGTCAAAAAATAAACCACTAGCCTTGACACGTTTGCTTCAAAACCCCCTGTTTCTGAAGAAATGCAAGGCAATATAGCCAGTACATTTACCTGTAAAGTTTAAAAATACACATGAGATGTTTTGATAAAAGGCTGTCTTAAAATCCAGTCCCTCTGCTGCTAACCACATGTGAATAAAATTAAATATTCTTGTTGCCAATAGGAAGGAAAATATGTAATCTAGTAATATGATGGGCAAACTCTACTAGATTTTAAGTCTTCACAGTGGTGAAATTGAGGATTCCATTCTTCTGGGATGTAATACTGGAACACTGGGACAGCAGTGGCCTATTGCCATCATCTTCAAGGCTCCAGCAGTCCAAGCAGAAACGTTTGGAACTCCTAACCCAGTGCACTGTATCATATGTCAGAAGAACATAGTCCTCAACTATATGGAGTGAGTTAAGGAGGCAGGACTGGCTAGTCACATCTTCCACTTAATTACATTTATGACACTTAAATATGAATGTTAATGACCAATGGTGTTATTTTAGAATTATGGTAGTATGGGAAATGTTACAGCTTTTAAATTCAGTACAAGACAATATACCTTCCCGGTCAGCACAATTTACCCAATTTCAGGTTACACTGAGTGATGCATTTGAAGCTGGTTCTTATCCACATAGTAGTGCACTGACCTGGTGCAGCCTTGGCATACATATTGTTCATATCATCAGGTGTATATTTGTTCTTCTTTGGAATTCCTCCCTGGCCACTGCCAGCCATGGGACAACCAGAGAGGGAGCGGTGCGTGAGGAACGAACCGTTGATGTGCCCTGTACCATCACAGCCGGGTGTTGGACAATTAACTCCCTCAAACTTCATGGCAGTGGCTGCTGCTACAGCTGCTTTGTGTTGTTCAACTGTTCCTCCATTCTCCAGGACTCGCAGTTTGTTCCGATTTGCTATAGGACACCCTGATGCACTACAAAATGGAATGAAACCTGATTATCATATCATCTCAATGCTACATGTAATACAATGAACATAATGACCATTTTTCATTTGTGTACAACCAAACCCTGTACCTTCTTAGGATTTTCTGCTTCCTGGACTTTGACCATTGTCTAATAACAACCAAATTTGGACTGAATCCATTTCTATTCTCATGTGAGTAGGTGCCTCCACACCCCTTCATCTCAGGCTGCAAAAAGGATTCAGTCTCTGAAACCCATGTTATGTTGGGAATAACAGACAATGGTGAAATTTAGAAACCCAATAATGGTAAGTGTAATATACCATCACTAGAACCCTTAGAATATAAACACATTTCTAATTTCCTTTATAGATAGACAATGCATGTTCCAGGGTTGCTAAGTGAATGTTTTTCACTTTCTTAGTAACAACACATACGTGTTTAGAGTAACTGAATAGGCTGGGCATATAATGAACTCACTACATATTCTGCATGGACATTTTGCCATGGATAACATGAAAATATGGTTACAAGTTTTGGAAGAGTAAAAGTAAAGTGGTCCCTGTGCATGCCATAAAGAACACAGAGGAGTGAAGATACAGCTCCACTCATTCTTAACCTTGGCTTTAGGCACAAATGAGTGGTCAGCTTCATGCCACAAGCCACTTTACTGTGCCTTGGGGAAACAGCCTGCACCAAACCCGTTGGAAATGAGATGGGAAAGGCCTCACAGCCAGTCTGGATGCTATCTGAGAAGACAACCAACTCTTGCTCCTGCTGTGATTCAAACAATTCGTCTTCCAGCCTGAAGCCTACTCACTAGGCTGACTGTGCCAATGCAGTTCCCAAATTCAGGAGAGATATTTGGATATCAAAAAGCTTTATCTCAAGGTTAAGAGCACAGACTTTATATTATGCCTTTTATGATTTACAAACTGCCTTACTGTGGTAAACCTGACATCTTAATATTAAATTCTTAATACTGAACAGACAATTCATTATCACTCAGTATGTAGTGGCATATTTCAGTGATGACACATGAAAACTTACTTAGTGTCCTTGAATTGTGACTACCTAATTAAGACTGTCATTCTTGTTATGGACAGCAAGGAGAATTTTCCTTCGAGAATTCACATTTTATGAATGTGGAACCTCTGTCTAGCACAGTGGTTACATCTGAAGCACACAGATTCCTGTTGGTGCTTGCCAGTGTTTCTGAGGTACCTGCAACCTACACCTTCAGAGCACTGCTGCCCAGAGGACAGAGGCAACAAGTTCCTAATAAACACGGTTAACTATCTATTAAATTACACACAGGGGACAAAGCAGCCATAACATGAAAGTGATCGCATGCCTTCATCTACTTTTGGCATTAAACATGCATGGAGCTATACCTGCACTTCCTGGTATGACTGTACCATGTGGTGCCTAATAAAACACAAGGGCAAATTCATCTCACCTTTACTTTCTGAAAATCTCAGATGTCACAAATAGACCTAACATGTTTACTAATGAGATGCACATGCAAACACATGGACATGCTTTGCCACATATATATTTGGAACCAACAAACTAGGAAGGACACATGATGTGCAGAGGATCTACGTCCAACATGATACAGTTTACAGCATAAGCCAAAATAAATGTGACAATGTAATTTATAACCAACATTCAGGACTGAGTCAAGAAAATCTCAACAGCTGCATCCTCTGACATTACAAACTTATCCCACTATCCTCTGTGACACAAGAACATGTAAGTATGTCTCAACAGCTGCATGCTCTATAACTACACATACACACAAGAACATGTTAAGTATATCTTAACAGCTCCATGCTCTGGTACTACACACTTATCCTACCTTCTGTGAGACAAGAATTTCCCTGTTGCATGTCCAGATCCATCACATCCAGGAATGGGACATCTGGATTAGTAGAAGGGAAAATGTTTGTGAGAAAAGGAGACAGTTCATAGTAAAGTCCCATTTACATTAAAAGTTGTGGGGAGGTAATGTAGTTGAGTATAGCTACATCAGTAATTGTAACACCTGTTACGAAAGTTTAGAATTACTTACTTACTTTCTTACTTATTTACTCACTCCATGGAGCAGAGTCCTTCTTAAGCGGTTAACTGGTTTTCAGCTAGTCAAGAAAGACCCGCATTTTATGGAACACGAAGGTTCAATACCACATTCATGAGTGCCTACCACCTGTCTCTATCCTGAGCCAGCTAGATCCAGTCCTTACGCCCATATCCCACTTCCCTAAGATCTATCTTAATATTATCCTCCCGTCTACTCCTGGGTCTCCCAAGTCGTCTCTTTCATTCAGTTCCCAACTAAAACCCTCTATACGCCTCTCCTCTCTCCCATATGCACTACATGCCCCGCCCATCTCATTCTTCTCGATTTTATCACCTGAACAATATTGGGTGAGGAATACAGATCATTAAGCTCCTCTTTATGTAGTTTTCTCCACTCCTGTTTAAAACTACATACAGAAAATTATTGTACAACAAATCTTATATAAAATATGTCTGAGAAAGTCTGTGGCCAACATGAGACCATATTCACAAGCCTGGAAAAACCATTGTACATAATTTTTTCCTCTTTGTATCTTAAGCTACATGAAATTTAAACTGAATTTATACAGTAAAAGATGCAACCTGTACTATGAGAGGTGTATACCGATTGAAACGGTGCGCGCATTATCATTTTGTGGCTTCAAGTCGATCCGTGATTTTCCCTTTTACCGAAGCTATTTAAGTCGGCGTAGTCGGTTTAGCAAGTCGCTATGGGCTAGAAGGTTCGGGGTTCGAAAACCAGGAAAAACGAAATTTTCTGTACCCTCTCAGACCAGCCCTGAGGCCCACCCACCATCCCGTTCAGTGGATAAATAGGCCGGGGTGTGGCGTTGAACACACGCCAAGGTTATAAGCGAATGCTTAGTGCGATACCTTTACTCCCCCTGTGTGCCCTCATGGCATACAAGGTGTGAATTTTACTTAAAATGAAATATAAATCGTCTTCATGTATGGTATTTCAGTGCAGAGGGCAAGGACCAGCCGCTGGCATGCAGAGCAACGGCAGCGCATTTTGCGAACCCACTGACTGAAGTGTGAGTGGGTGCAGTTCATGCCCTAGAAGGGGAAGATAATATTTTCCTCATGATCGTGTCTGTACCTCCACTGAGCTCTTTCATCTACTGATGATTCTGTACAGATAACGCAGTGCAAAGTTTACTGCTCGCATCTGTAGTAGACAGACACAATACTTGAAAATTTACCACAAAGCCTACTGCACGCCATGTCACATAGTGCACAGGTAAGGGGGGATGATTCTGAAACACCTCTCCCAATTATGAAACATCTCTCCCAATTCATTCTATGTTCGTCTTCCTTCAACGAACATAAGTAAATTAATTGCGGGAATAAAGTTGGCAGTCCATATCCAGACAGCAGTCCATATCTAGACAGCAGTCCGTATCTAGACAGCAGTCCATATCTAGACAGCAGTACGTATCTAGACAGCAGTACGCATCTAGACAGTAGTCCGTATCTAGACAGCAGTCCATATCTGGACAGCAGTCGAACCTACCACTTTGTACACCACAAACCCTATACGTTCTGGCCTGCGCTCGAACCCGGACCTCCGCGGTGAATGGTCATAATTCCCTTTAAACGAATTCATCGTCTGTAACAATTTTTCGACTCTTCTAGGGACTTTCTTGTTCGTAATACACATAAATGGCCTTCCTTATCTTAACCAAAAACATTTGCTGATGACAGTAGCATCATAATATGTAGTAAAAAGTCTGATTATTTCTATACTCTGTCAAATTTAGTTCTGCCTCACATGAGTAAATTGTTAGTTGTTTATTAGTTAGCTCTAAATCTAGATAAAATGAATATAATAAAATGTATAGCGAATAATTCTCCACATAATGCATTAAGTATCCTTTATACAGAAGAACCGGTACAGACAACATGTCTTTCGTTTACAAACTGATAACTACCTAATTGGAAGAATCGCATTGCTCAAAATGACTCCTCAGTTACGTGGAGCATGTTATGTTATGCAGTTAGGTCTATGGTCCATATCATCAACATTAGTAACACTCCCAAATCAATTTCTTCTGCTTACCGTCTCTCTATAATAAGTTATGCAACAATCTGCCGGGCTAATTTATCTAACAGTGGAAAAACATTTAATTTAAAAATAAAAGTGTTAGAATTAGGGTTGGTATAAATTATAGAACTTAATATGGAAGTCCATTCTGGAGATTTGAGACTGCACTTGCTTCACGCCAATATAGGAATACCTTTTCATTAATGAACGTCATTGTAAACAATTTCGAAAATTTTCAAACAAATTAATCTTTACATAGTATTAATACAAGAAATAAGCACCTTCTTCATAGCCCAACTGCCAGCTTCTCACGTTTTCAGACAAGTGCATTCAATGGTGGCATCAAAATTTTCAACAGTTTACAACTTAGACCCATAACTTGTAGGAAAGAAAACGCATAACGTACAGCAGGATTAAGAATATACTTAAGCACACACCTCTGTTAGTGAATTTCGTATGTTAAAGGATGATCCATAATCCTGTATATGCAGTCGTTACAGCAGTGGTGTTTGTAATGAAGTAATTCTGTCTGTCTTGCATATTTTTTATGTGTGTTTATGGCTTATTCCATTCCCTACTGACATTTTGGCAAACTCTGAGATCGATGGAAAGTATGCATTCATGCATACATAAATATGTATGTATGTAAGTACGTACGTATGTATGTATGTTTGTAATTATGTATGTATGTTAAAACAATGAGTTATGCATTTGTGCTGTGTATAGCGAAGATGTTTAAAATCCACTCACCAACAACCACTTATATAGCTCCTGACATGACCTCTAAAGGCTTCGGCAGTTCGATGTCACTGGGAAGGAAATTACCTGAGAGGCTCTGAATCCTGTCCGTCTCGGGGTTTACTCTTGGGCTTGTTGGCTCGCGGACAGCCGGACAAACTACGATGGGAAGAGTAGTTTCCGGTGACGTGGCCCGAGCCGTCACACCCGGGTGTCGGGCACTTGAGTTCCTGTGAGTGGGCTTGTATCTGCGTGCGATCCGCACGTGGGCAACCAGACAAACTGCGAACACACCAAAAGTATGGGAAAGTTACAGTATCGCTACTTGCTGCAGGTCCTACTCGTTCCATAGTGTTCCTTGACGAGCTACACCACCATTAGCATGACGTTGCTATCCACTAGTAGGCCTACTTCGCACAGTGCAAAGTGGTTTCACTTTACCTTCTCTCAGATGAGAACCAACTCCACTAAGCGACTTTTCATGATTCCAGAGCAGTGTGGTTTAGAATTCCGGTCTTCAAGAATACGATGCTGCCTCACTGGTTATTTGAATATCGGAGTTTCGAAGGAACGTAGTGCCTTCATATCGAAGGGTGTAGAGGTCCGAGAAAGATCCCAGACTTCCAAACTTCAAATCCTTGAAAATAAAAGATTACGCTCATTCGAAACGCAGGAATTGATTACCCAGTGAGGCAGTGAAATATCCTGAAGAAGGAAATGCTCTGTTTACAAAACTTGGACACGGACTGTCTAAGCAAGGCTAGTTGATATTGAGGTGGTACCGAGAAGAAAATAAACACCAGAATGAAAAGTTCCCGCTATTTTTAAAAACATTAAAATATGAATTTACATGAAGTAATGAAACAAAAGGCACGTAATTCACGAAGCAGAACAAATAATGCGGAAGGGCAGTGAGTGATACAATGTGCTGGATTTTAGTGCCTTGGTCACACACACACACAATTTACTTTTTCCATTTTGTATTTGAGTTCCGATGTGATTACAGAAATCAAACGACTGTAGAGAATTTTGTAATTCTAAACGTCACTACACAAAGAAAAGTTTGATTTTAATCGACTAAAAGTTTTCTGGGTTTGGTAGAGCTTTGGGCACAGCATTTAAGAGAAATAAATTATCAATATGTACGGTTTTAAAAATAAATAATTCATGCACTGACCTAACAGAACTGCTATACGTCTCCTCACCTTATGTCAATGCATTAATCAAATTCAATCCATGTGACCTTAACAGCCACAGACACCTGGAATAAAATTTGTCTTATTCCACATCAAAGGTAGATAAAAAAGTGACTTCCTTACAGTCGCACTTCTCTTAACCAATCCCTTGCCGTTCTCTACGGAGAAAACTAGTATTTAACAAATTAGGAGGGTGCAACTGAGCAATCTGACACTACGGCACTGTCTTATTTACTTTTATATATGAATGAAGACTGGTAGTAATTAGGTAATTAAGTAACGCACAATTACACCTAAAATAAAATTATGTCACACGTAATTGAAATCAATTAATGAAATGGTGTATTGTCAGTTTTGAAAGAACAGCACTGTACCACTCACACAAACAGCCTTCGTCCTGCTTCTTAACTGTAATCGCTGCGTGTAGAAATGCCAGCTAGTCTCATTATGGTCACTGTCGACATCAACAATTTTCTTATTCGAAACATGGAGGGTGCACTTACAAGTACGTCACTCTGTACTGTGGTAAAACATACCTCACTTTCCTCTCACTGTTACGAACACAGAAACTAAGCACCTGTTTGGCAGTGCAGGTACAAACAATATGCAGGGAAGAGCAGGCGAAAGTTATGGGTACTGACAAGGATTACAAGCCGCTGCGATGTTAATACTTACAGTATTTACATCAAGAGTCACGTACAGAACATACCAAAAAGACTTAGGTGTGAATACTTTATGTCCGTACGTAACTAACACGAAAATTAAAATAAAAAACTTGTAAGTACTCTATATCCAAATGACACGACCTCGTACAACATACCAGACGCATTCAAGACACTACGAACACGGTACATTCCCACAGGTGAGGGTCATGCTGCCGTTGTCACTATCTACTGGACGTATAATATAAGTCAGATGCAGACTGCGTCAAAAAGGACCTAAACGTTGCTTTATTTATATCAATATCCAGTAAAACGGTGCCGAAATAAATTGTGGGGAAAATCAAGGTGTCAAGAATACAGCTCACCGACTGCACATTATATAAGACGTTTCCTTGTAACCGCGAGACTGCTCGCCGTTGCTGCATAACGGCCAACGCTGCCGCCCGCTGTGCAGGGCTCAGGCCTCCTCAGCCCCCCGTTAAGATGTTCTCTGTACAACGCCACAACAGGTACATCGCCCATCGCCCAGACAGGCCAACTTTTTATGCCCTTTTACATTGTTTATTATGTGCTTTATAACGAAGTAAAAGTTTTAAAGAAATTTTGGGGTCAGCTCCCTGAAGATGGCGACATAAAAGCGCCAGAACATGTAGGAGCTACATAAAAGATAGTAAGCATAAATTATATCAGTGCCGTTGTTAGTGTTAGATGAGTTATTTACTTCTTATGCTCAATAACGACGATAAGATACGAGCTGACTGGCTGCTTACAGTGCCACTGGTGGCTACTGTACAGTCTCACTATATGACAAAAGTAGAGCACCTAACAATTAGGCACGAAAAGTCATGGCGGCTCTAAATGCAGTTCCTGTTATTGGTACTTGAATTCCGTCTGCATCTTACCTAATATACAGTTTGCGTCAAAATACATGCTGGCACTAATCATACACATGCAATGTGCCACGTGCGTCCTTCTGAGGAACAGCAGCTCATTATCAACTACAGTTGCTTACTGCCTGTCAAAATTTTCATCACAAGAGCTTAAGCATTCCTACCCGAACTGTTGTGAACATCAGCTTTATGTGACCGTAATACTATATGAACTCTTGGGAGCATGGAGTTAGATCACCGCATTACTATCTGAACTGTTGGAAACAGTCAGACCAATTTATTATTATCTGAACTCCTGGGAACATCAGAGTTAGTACACGGTATTGTTACCGGAACTCTTAGAAGCATCGAGTGTAATCACCGCTTTAGTAACTGAACTCTTGGAATCATGGAGTTACGTGACCGTATTACTGTTTGAAATGTCGGGAATACTCAAGACAGACCGTCCAGGGGCGCAACCGTATTTGAGGGCGGTACTATAAAAAGAAACCAACATTTTGAAACACTCACTGAATGAAACTTGAAAACACATGCATAATTACGAGGTTATTAAGACATATTTTCAAAATTAAATAATGCATGTATACTATATATGAACATAATGGGTACGGGAAGCTCTCAAGAGTCATTGGCAAGTGTTTTGAAAACACACAGTACTAAAAACAGAGCTATCATCGCTAAAGGCCTGCGCACTTTTAAACAAGAGTAGAAACACTTCGGAATTTCAAAGTGTACTTTCACTTACTGCATTTATGTTTCCTGTCCATTCCTCTCAACAGGCAGAAGCAAAGGACACTGGATATTTCAAGACGACATCCACCAACACCACAACCACTGGCAAGCACACTGAATACACAACAGCCAGGCAAGTATGAGGACACACAAACTGGCACTGGTTTGTTGCAAGAGAAGGCAAGGACCTGACCCCAGTGAATCTGATTTGCCTCTTAGCATCCACTGCTCAGACATGGTCAACTTTTCACATGAATAATGGAGAAGCATACTTAGAATTCCCAAGAGAAACGCTGCCCACACTTTTGGCTGAAAGTAAATAATTTTGAAATGGTGGAATTTACAACAAAAAATCTTCAAACCACGTGATAGGGTGCGTTCCCTTCCATACAGTGCGCGTGGGGGTTAGGAGGGTAAAAGTAATGATAATTAAACAATATGGAAACATAAAGAGGACTGAACATCGAGCGCCAAACAACCAACAAGATTGGAGGTTAAACACGTTTCAACTATCAAAGGAAAATTAATTCATAAAAATCAACGATCTACTACTGATCCGTGCAAAATACGAACGACTGAAGGCTAGCACAACGATACTTCTAAAGAAAGTGAACACATTTTCTTTCTTCGTGATCAAATATAATCACGGGCATTGTTTAAAAGTAAAATTGAAATGATCATATCAAACATTTAGACGAATTCATATGCAATAAAAATAAATCGAGGGGTCATCTAACCGAACACACTGATCAAGCCAACTACTGGACACGGAATGACCACCATCACCTGAAGGTACAGAATAGCTGTAAAGTGGCTTGCCTTCTGTGGGTAGCGTAGTTTCCTGAGACATGACCCATGCCATCGCAGCCGTGGGTGGGGCACTGTATCAGCTCCTTACCATCCCTCCCCCTGGGAGCGGGGCGCGCAAAATTGAAGGAGGAGGAGGAAGTTTGTCTGCTTCGTACAAGAGTACTGCGTGCGTGCAAAACGACAAGGAGAAGATGTAAACGGTTTAGAGCCAACTGTGTTGCAAAGAACAAGAGCAATGTATATATTAGTATGACAAAAACTGCAGTTAAAACGATATGAAGTAATAAAAGCAGATACCACTTCCGTTACCGATTGGACAGCTGACTGAACTGAACAAAGGAAAAGTTGGAGCTACAGGCATTCTGTATTGTGTCACTGTCAATTGTTCAGAGTCAATGCCACTTTCATCATACCTAACACTAACATCTGGCATTAGGACTCTGAAATACTACTCTGAAGATGGAGGCAACATGATTTTCCAAAACTTCGGTTACTATTTACAAATCGACACGAGGTAACATCCCATACAACTTCAAACTTTAATCACAACTGACTTCCAAAAGTCCACATTTAAGGTTAAGAAGGCGACTGTAAGAAGCGGCCTCTCTTCTGGGATGTGACGTCGTGCATTTGTAGATATGTACAGACGCTGAAATGTACCTGCTGCATCCGCACATGATTAAAGAGACAGCAGGGTCTTGAGAAACGTCAGGACGTATAGTCAAGACTCTACACTCCGAATGGATTAAGAAAAAATGTGGCATTTTAATTGCGTGTTGCAGATTGCAATGCGTCGGTTTTGGTTCTCATTTCGTGACTGACATACCATTTACTGGCTGCAACTATTCTGAACTGTGAATTGTGCATTTTACACAGCTGGGAATTTCTACAAGTTGTGTGAAGAATATCAGTGTCAACATTTATATTAGCTTAGATAAAAATACGCAACTATTTTTAAGTTTTAAATTTGATTTTTTGCAAAGAACCCCTGCCGTTGAGTGACGCATCAAATAATAATTCGACGACTGCAGGTCCCAACAAAATCTGGCATTTAATTCCGGGTCTCCATCAAAGTTTCACGAATAAAGAGAATGGCAACTTTTCCACCCAATGCTCCCTGTTCCCGAAACAGCAATACTTTTGGAAGGTTGTCAGGCTTCACCTGTTTGTCCTTTTGGTAAGAGAAAAATGTAGATAAAGATGAGTACGGAGCACTGGTGGAATATTGAACGGGGAAACCCGAAGTACTCGATTAAAAAAAAAACCTGTTCTAGTGCCACTTTGTGCACCAAAAATCTCACATGAAGTGGCCTGGGATTGAATTCGGGCCTCCGAGGCGAGAGGTCGGATTGAGCCATGCCACGGCACAAGGACGAAAAATTAACCCAAATTATTACGTATAGATTCAGTTCGTACCGCGCAGTAAACACACACCGTCTCGGTTATAAGAACCAAGCAGTTAATGCAATATAGGGGGCCTCAGAAGGCTAGTCGCCACCCTCACATTATCAGATTTCAATAACATAATCAGTGTATTTTATACTGTATTACACTAAAAGGAAGAGCCGCTGACCACACAAACTGCATTATAAAAGAGAGCAACATTTTTTCCCCTCATGCTTGTTGTATTATTTGTACTGGTTTTGCGACAAAATCTCTAAGAAATATGCTTAGAGTAACATTTGGAAGACGTTCAGCGGTCACAGGGGGGTGGGGCAACAGACAAAGACTTACTATGCATTAACGGTGTATTGAAGCTTACATCAAATGCCCCTGAATTAAATGACGTTAGGCGAAAGACAAAGAATAGAAATAACCTTTTACCGACAGACTAAGATAAAGGCAGAGATTGTACAAAAAACTGCAGCCTGGTACAGCAGTACGCAGAGCAGGTTCTGATTTACTGGAAATTACTTCTAGGAATCTGCGAACTCGAAAGCGCTGCGATGATGTAGGTCATAACGACAGAAGTAACTAACACAATCCTGACAAATTGCTATAGTTCCAGCTGTCAATTACGTATCACCTCGAAGTAACGGATTTCAACCATTGATATGCTTCGCAATTATCAAATAACACGTAACTTGAGAAACACTTTTCTGTCAACTTCTGCATTATTCTCTTAGCTGCTTTATTTTCTGTGAAAAGCCCAGGTAAGCCTGTAAGACTGAGGGTAACACATGAGGCTTCTATAAGAAGGGACCTGGAAGTTTGCCTTTGATTAAGGGCAGGACTTGACCAGTGCACACACACAAGAAGGGCTGTAATCAGCGTGCGTCAACATCGAAGGGGCTTCTTCGTCAGCACCAACTGTTTCTATAGTAACGTACTATGGCAAGTACTCTAGAGTCCAGCGGAAGGTACAGCAATATTAGAGACTCTTCAGTATCGACGTGCTATAACGGAAAGTTGCTGTATGTGGTGTTCAAGTCTGCGGCACAACAACCGGAAATGCAGTTCCAATGACAATGACAAATACCGCACACAATTTTAGACACACAAAATTACGCTTGTTTCACAACTGTCAGACCTTTAATGCATCATTAATACACGCTGTATCTAAAATGCATGGACAAACTTCACGACAGAGTTTCTCAAATCACAACGAAAAACGTTCACATAAAGAATATTTCCGGCAATGAGTGGCATTTGAGTTGAAAAGAAAGATTACAGTCAACAATAAACACTTTAACTATGTAATGTTTTACTCACAAATGACGTTACACATTTACCTTACACGTTGCCAGTTTAAAAACTGTTGAGTTTTTATTGTTTATGAATCTACAAATCACAACAAATGCTAAAAGTGACCTGCACCTGCATCAGAGCCCGAAAGGGCACGTCAGCTCACGGTCTGTCGCAGTCTTTCCAAAGTGCCGGTACGTTTGAGAATGACGTGTCAGGCATCAAAAAGTGCGTTGGTGAGGTGTCTTCGTTGTCGAATGGAGCTGAATGCTGTACGGGTTTTAAGCCTCTTCACAGTTAAAAGTCTAAAGAACTGCCGTCAGAAAGTTCTTGGGCTGTACCTCGAACACGAAGTGCTGGCGGTCATACACTGTTAAGAACGTTTTCCCTTGTTTGGCGTTAGCGTGCTCACTGCTGAAGTTTTACCAAGAATTTCAGATACACCCTGTATATTTGTCTATTTACGCATGTGTGTGTACGTGTATACGTATGTATGCATGTACGTACGTACCTATGTATACATGTCTGTATGTATGTACGTACGTACAGGCCGTTTCTAACGGCAGGTGATGAAGGCTCGAGAGGACGTGTTTATAGATTCATTGTAAGTGATTTTCACTCCAGGCTCTTCGGAAATGTTCTAAGATTTTCTTCTTTATAACCAAATCCTAGAAGTTAGTTTGGCCTATTACGAGCTTCGTTCCGTTCATGGTACAAAAAGCTTGCAAATATTATCAGGGAAAAGCCGCCTTTTATTGTAGATCCACCTGAACAGTTCAGCAACAGCGACAGTTTAATAATGTGGGTCTCGCAGCGCCCCGAAAACTCGCTGCCAGAATTGGATGTAACGGCGCAAGAGAGGAAACTTATTCCCTTCACAGTGCAATATTTGATTACATATAATACACTTCAAAATAATTTTAAGAAGTGATAGAATTAATATCGGAAGGCGGGCACTAGTTTACGAGACATAAGTGTTTGCAGGGGAATATTTGCTGCTTGAGATGACTTAAAGCTTCAGAATTCTTCAACACGTTCTGAACATTTTCGTTCAGAACAGAAGACCTGTTTCCTCTATACCAGAACAAGTCTGCAACTAATAATGTCTTTCAGCTTTGTGTCGTTTCTAGTAAGTAGCAAGGCAAGGGCTACGGTACGGACAAGTCGTATCTTCTCTCTCGTCTTCCCTATCTTTCTCGCTTTTGCACACGCGACAATGAAGTATAGCTCTAGTCTTTCCGGATTACTCAGTTACAAGGACGCTCCAAGCGGCAAGGTACGGCAGCGAACTGTCCAATTGTTAGCCTCTCAACTAGCGCGCTATACAAGTGCTGTATAACGCCAAGTAATAATCTTCGGGGAAAAAAAGGTTTACAGGTTTTATGGTTTTTAATATAGAAAATAAGTCATGTCTTGTGTTGCAGCAGTATGGCGGCGCAATACTAGCCTTATGGGAGAATTCGCCACTGCATAACAAAGCACTACAGTGCCTCCGTGTTGCTCCAGAGGACTGTAAGAATGGCTGATTTGTTACACGAATGTTATTGGCATCGTCCAATGTCTCGGTACATCTGCGTGCGGAAATGTACATCTATAACTTAATACTGGTGGGGGTAACTGCCAAATGTTGCTACACAGATGTGGGGTGATTGTTTTATCTGACAACAATCGGTTGCCATTTCCCATCCGCTCATTTATCGTATTAACATAGCCCACTCACAGGTCGCCCACACCGGCGGAGAAGCAGCGGTGGAAAGTGACAGACGATAGCAGTTAGAATAACGACCCTGTATTTTGTTTGTTGGGGGTGCTATCGGCAGTCAAATGTGATGTCGAAGTGTCGCTGTATGGAGCAATAAACCAAATATGACTACAATCAGAGTAAGGTGAATTCAGTTATTGACACAAACCGAGGGCATGTCGTACAGCACCGACATTCTGGTTCTTGATTCAAATCTTCCCTTTACCGTCGCCCGCACGCGCGTCACATTGGGAAAAGGTTGTTGGCATTTTCGGCGTACTAAGAGTAATTACTTTAATTAACAAAATGGGCTCTCAAGGTGCAGTATGTGTATATGGCTAGGAAGGGAAAGTTAGAGGGTGGAAGGGTGGTTTAGGAGATGTGTGTGCCGTGAAGGGAGGGGGTGGGGGTGAAGTGTAAGACTGGTGAATGGGAAGAGTTAAGGAAACTGGGGCTGAGCGCTGTCTGGCAGGAGTGAAGTTCTCGTTCCTAGGTTCCGATTTTGTCGTTACACAAAGCACCAAGTCCCCGTTAACCTAAGCACGACAAATGTTCCTTTTTACGATATTTTAGTACAAAACATAACCTATCATGGTTGTTAAATTATTTTTGCAGGCACCACTGTTCAGTTAAAGTATCTCCTTACGCAATTTAGCAATAAATGATTTATACTTTCCAAATTAGTCGCTGTAGGTAGGCTGTTAGCAACCAACAAACTGCAACCCGTGTTTCTCCACATTTGTAATTTACTGACTGCACTTATTTGTCTATCACAGGGTCCAATTCTGCGCACCTAAGCAGTAAGTGTCATACCAACCACACGATTACAACAAAACTACCCTTTTGTTCTCCAATGTTTTCTCTACATTATCCAACAACTACTTGCAACTCTGTTAGAAATGCGGCTATCAGAAGTGAAAAACAGCCCGAGTGGCGCAGAACTGCACAGCCGGTAGGGCATTACTGTGCATTTTGAAGTGTAATTCTGCGCACTGATATCAGTGCTTATATTGCCTACACTAAAGATTCATTTAAAAAATCTAACGGGGATGGAATGGGACTGAATGCCACATCATGCGTGCTGTTATAAAGGAACAGAACACTAAAAAGACCACCGGACATGAAACACTGAATCTGAAATCATGTCATTCAGGTATACAAAATACAAAATTAAATTCACACACTTGTGACTTAAATTACTTCTTCTGGCATTTCTCTTGCTTGAAGCACAAACAACAGCTGCAAATCTTTGCAAAATCCAATCCTTTACATTCGGAGTGAGTCCTGTAGGAATATCTCACACACTTGAGCCATCATTCTCCATCTCGCCCAAATTCTCCATAGAAAACACGCTTCAGTATGGACGGTGTCAGTATCATCCAGCTCCTTATAATCACACAGTCCATTATCATTCGATTTATCAATATTCCTCGGATTTGCAGTCTCCAACTACTGCCTGCCTACAGCAAGTCTTAATGTCTTCTTTCTTCTTTGGTACTTTCGCTTTTGTATGGGTCTGCTTAATGTCTTCTGCCTTCCTATTTGTTCTTATGTTTTCATTGGTGTTCCTGTTGCAATTCAGAGTTTTGTTTTGTCATATTTAAAGTAGGTGGGCCTATCTGCATAGCCTGAGATTGTGGCAGCGAAAGAATGTCTGTTACATTCAAATTTCCGGAGGAACCAGGCTGTGGTTCAGATGGCACCACATTTTGTTAATCGACTTTTGTTGTCAGAAACGTCGTGGCATTATGTCTCCTCCAGATTCTTTGTTAGTCATTTTTTGTCTCCTCGTTCGTTTCAAACTCAATTTCTGTGAACGTTTCTCAATTTAGACGGCTACCATCTGCAGGTTTGAAGCCGGATATTCCTGTTTCCTTGGCAGCGACCTATACATAGGCTTTGCTAAACACTTCAGCCAGTAAGTACTGAGTTATTTTTTCATTCCCACTTCTTTCAAAGCACAGACCACACTCCATGTTGAAAGCAGCTTTCAGGAGTCCATACAACGTAAGATAAAGTAACTCAATAGAACACATCCCATTATGTTATAAACTCAGTTTTAAGTAAGATAAAGTGTCTGCAAACGATGACAGGTGTGAGGTGGAACGTAGACAATAATAATTGCATTATCGTTGCAGTAATTACAGATTCGGAGGGAAATCTGACTTGCATGATTGCCCAATAGAAGAAGAAATGTGGTTTTACACAGTTCTTAAGATGCGGAGGCCAGAGCACATTAACTCACCCGTTTTCTGGAGCAAGAAAAAATAGCTCCAACAGGACCACCTATTCAAACCCGTGGACACATCGCCCATCTTGGATGGTCCAACGTGGAACGAATTAACAGAGGAACTTACTGCACACAACTGTAACATTCTTCCCTCGTTCGCAAGAAAGAGCTGCACCAACCTGTTCTTGGCCTTTCGGCCCTAACATTTTAGCAGGTCTCCAAACAGTAAATATTCATGTTTACCCGACATTAAAAATTTACCTTTCAATGAGCTTGTCTTTCCTCTAACCAACCTCTAAGTATTTCTTCATTGCATCGGGACTGAAGGAATTGAATCTACTGATTCTCCTAACTTCCGGTTTTCTTAGGCCTAATCTTGGATTCCTGTTGAGAAACAAATCCTGCTTGTTTTGAAGATTTGTTAAAATCTGCTTAATACTCTGAGCCTCTGTACAATCATCTGAATTACAATGTGGGGTAACACTGCACGGCACAGAACTGCCCACCACGCTACAGCCTCTCAAACGCCCTGTGTGGTCACTTTCAGTGGATACAAGCTCTAAACAAGCTGCAGCTTACAAGAGATTGCAAGTGGAGTACAACAACATAAATTGAAAGAATGGCGCCCTAAACTTGAATTCTTTAAAGTGACAAAATTAATAACAGAATGGGTGAAACTAGTCTTTCTTCTGCGCGGAAACAGTATTGGGGTGGCACCCAAACATGGTGTGGTCGGCAGGTTTCAGCAAGCCTACCAATCTGAAAATAAACTAATGCCCAGAAGTACCCTCTTCTTCCCTACTGATAACGAACGACAGAATTATAATGGCTGCAATTTAAAAGCATTCCCAAGTGTAAGCTAACTGCGCCTACAGTACATCTTGAACAGCCGGTAATTATTCAGCTACTAAGGAGTTCCTCTCTCTCTCTCTCTCTCT
>JGI20166J26741_12135584_pt1 | contig 18441 bp, 11 predicted proteins | sample TergutCu122P5_FD_26741 | JGI IMG/M metagenome (IMG submission 26741)
GTCAAAGGCAACAGAAACGGGGCTAAAATGTGTAGCCAAATATGTAATGATTGCTGTATGAGATGTGAGAGTGTTCATGTACAGGTAATGACTGCGAGAAGACAATACAAAGTGGAAACCGAAAATTTAGAATGTGACATGATGTTCAATTATAAAATACACTAGAATATGATGTTTAAATATAAGTTGATTTAAATGTTATGATACTATCAGGATGTGCCCTATTTAAGTGATGCACAGCTCCAAGTTCACACAGTGTGTTGTTAAAATGCATATAAATTATGTAAATTTATCAAAATGCCATAACTGAGCACAAACATACTGTTACCAGTGAAACGGTATGACATCTTGAAGTGAATAACATTCTGGATAATTTTAAATTGCGGTTTAATTGATATATTATATGGATTGGAATTTGACAAAGAGCACAACTGTCTATTACATCTGGTCTTGGGTGAAAGCTATGATTCAGTATATTCTTCAGACTCGCTGCACATTAATGCATATAAGTTTTAAGTATAATGGAAGAACAATTTTTCAAAAAGTACATGAACTTTATTTTGTTTACGAAATTATGCCAATGGAAGATAATGCAGTCATAAAATTTTCTACATGGATCAACGCAGACCTGAAGACCATATATTTAATAGGGTGAAACACAGTTTTGAGACCTTCATTGAATATCCTCAGAGCATACAAAATTTGTGGTTTATGCACAAGTAAGGGTCCATTTTGTGATTTATGCACAAGTAACGGCCTGTTCAATGTGACATGATAAGTTATAATATAAATTCCAATATGAATCCATCACACCAACACAGCATATCAGTCACAGGAAAGTTACAAACAGGCGGTGTAGCTTTAAACTGAATACTGCAGCTCTTTTCCATACGTAACATAATGGTACATTGCCAAACATGGAATTATGTTTTGGATATGTTCATTCTGATTTGACAGGCCTAATTTTCTAAAAAAAAATAATAACTGTTAATGTACTGTCCCCCATAAATGCCATGCAGGCACTAAGAGGAGGTATATTTTCACCCATTCTTAACCTCAGGGTGGTTGCCCCTGACACTTCACCCTCTGGAAGAAAACATATTACTGGTATTTAAATTACAAGTAAAGCAGTTCAAACATTTAAAAAAAAAACAGATGTTGAATTAACAACCTTTGTGGAGACCAAATATAAAATGGACAAACAAGTTATGGAACACACACAGTGTCACAATGAGGGGGGAGGGGGTTTGTTACATGATCGGTTATTCTGGTGGGAATATCAATGGATTATATTAATGACAATGACTGACCAAGTTTTGTTATGAAAATAACCTCTGAGATGGTACCCTAAACCCAAATTAAAAAATATCATACGTGAAAGAGAGATTACAAGTTCCTGCTTTGTACCAGTGACAGGAAACTGCTCTGATACTTTGAATGATAGCAAAGAAAGCTTTCACAAAAGGCACTTTAATTTTCATGTTTAAACAGCTTTCAAAGTATCTATGTAATATTTCTGTATTACTATTTACAAGCAATGGTTTAAAAAAAGTTTGCACCTGATCCCTCTACTAATGTCACTTTGTATAATTTGGAGGTTTCAAAATATGACATGAAAAAGAGCTAGAAACTGTTAGATCCAAGACTCTGCCTGGTATAGTAGCTCTAAAACAACTTCTCCGCCCTGCTGACATCTGAAGGCCTTCAACACACCTCCACACATAAGGGAGGTGATGGTGTCAATTCCAGAAGGACTGCCCTCTGGGGAACACAATCTGGCTGGAGGTACAGAGGAATGTCACAGCTGTGCCTCTTGGTCACCATGGCTGCCATGTTTTACAAATGAACTACACTCAATAATTCGGAACTCCAGATAAAAGTGGATGTTTTTGAAGCCAACATAAATCTACGAGTAAATTCAAGTCTTCTGGCATGTTATGCAGTATCAACTGGTCAACAATCACTGATATTACAAGTCATCCAAGTGGACTCCTTTGATCTAAAGATGAAGACGCTATGATCCTTCAAAGTGTTTGTAACTTAAGAAGCCACATCCTCATTCTGCTTATAGAATACACAATAGTAAGAATGCAATCCACTGAAACACAACTTTTGTTATAGTCAATATCAAAGCAGCTATATGCAACTGTTTACTTAACATCCCAGAAGACTTAAATCCGCTACAATGCTGGTGTGGTAGTTTCATACCTATAAATCAAAATCCAGGTTTATTAAAATGTTTATCCCAATATGACACACATTGTAGGGTCAAAACAATTATGGCTACATAACATATTTCATCCTGAAATACTGGATATTTAAACCTAAAAAGTTTATGGCACAATCTGTATGTTGTATCATTTAGTCATAAATTAATTCAAAAGAAGAACGTTTGCTGCCTTATGGAAATGACACACATCACAACAAAACACCAGTTACTGTGTTCAACATTTACCTTGAAGGACTGCACAAATGTCCATAGCAATATCCTGATGGTGTAGCCCTGTCTTAACAGCTTTATGAGTCGGGCGGCACGGAACAGGCGCAAGAACCCCACATTGATGAAATTCTCCTGTGCATTATTCAGTAATTTCTGGACAAATGGACCAGTGTTACTACACAAATAACACAAGTTCACTGGACAACATATACAAGGGGAATACAAATCAGACTATGCAAATATACCCCACAAAATCTTCAGGATGTAAAAAACTAATTTGAAATCAGTCTCAGCTAAGACATTCAAAAGTTGTAATCTCTGTAATAATAGTTATTGGATGACATCATCTGAAGATTGTGTATATCTGCATGGATTTGATCTGTAAGTCTCCCACATGGCCATGCCAATGATAGGTGAGTCTGACAAAATTATTGTAAAACAGAAAACAAATGTGACACCCACTCTTGGCACAGTGTGTCTACAATACCATCAAAAGATGTCATTTTCAAAAATCTGCATTATGTTTCATGACAATGCACAAGGAAATAAGCATGAACAGCAATAGGCATGTTTTATACTGTATCTGAATTTCAAGTACAGAAATTTTACTCAAGTAACAACACGTAATGCAAGTCTATTTCTCATCTTTTTGAAGCACAGCATTTATTTAATAATTTACATATTCTCTAGCAGGAAGAACTGTGTCAAAATGTACAAGTTTAATTTACTTCAGATAATACAAATATCCCTTTTGTCAGACAGCCACACTTCTTGACATGACCTGGTTGCATTCCATCAAAGCAGTTTACATCCTTCACCTGAACCATTCAGTTGATGGGACAGTGCGTATCAGCTGACAGACAGCAGGTAGCCGTTCTCCTACCCGCCCAATTAGCTTTGCACTGACACATCCAACGAGATACTGATACACATAAGGAAGTTGCTGCTTTCATGGGCAGGCTTGAGAACCAGAGATTATCTAAAACAATGCACTTCACCAAAAGATGCATCAGTATAAACAATCACCAGTTCACATCTTTCAACAAACAAACCACTGAACACCAACAAACCACTGCTAGCAATGTTAAATTCTCAATCAGTTTAGTCAGGTCTAAATTATAATTTTCTTTGCTTGCAAACATTTACATGTGAATCAAAGGGAAAAGTTACAGTCAGAAATGTTACCATTGCCATCAGTGTTTAAGACACAAAGTTTTTGGCACAACAGAAAACACAGTGAATGCCTCAAATTCATAGACCAGAAATTACAGGCAACCCTGTTACAACAGACATTCTTGTGATCTGCTGTGCATTTTATACAATTACATTAATGAAGCAAATTGCATGATGCATCAAAATGAACTGATTCATTATGAAAAATGAAAGCACTGAGAGAGAGCCAAAGAAAATATTTATAACTACCCACACCATCATAAAATATTTCTATTACCTACTGTCCATACAATAAGAACAGTCTCCTACGTCACCAGTCTTTCAATACAAAAATGTTATTTCAAATGTCTTAAGAGGTCTGACCATGATTCCTCTTCAGTGTTGGTAAATAAAAATAAAATCATTTGTAACTTAAATTGCATTCTCCTTTCAAAAATACGAATAAAAATAAAATAATTTGTAACTTAAACTGCATCCTCCTTTCAAAAATATGGAACAATTTAGATTGTATTCACAATCCACCATGCACTAATAACCTTTTTAGTATATGCCATCAAGGCAAATATATTAAACAAACATTATTACATATATTGTATTTTTCAAAATGTTTCAATTACTACATGCTTATCTTCAAACAGAGTCACATTAGCTACACAAAATGCTGTCACAAAAAAGGCAAGAAAACCATGTTATGAACATTAAGTGTATATATATATATATATATACACACACACACACACAAATATACATACATAAGGAAGATGACAATGCAATAACGCACAGTCATTATACTGAACTGCAGACACATACATACAGCAATATTCAAATACAGTAAATATGAAAGGTAATATTTCTTCAATACTTTTTCAAATTTTTATATTACCTTTCCTACCATACACGTTAAGTTGACTGTGTGTGTGTTACTGTTTAAAGTATTTTTAAATTACTTTTGCCTTTATCACATCTATGTGGCACAGGAGAGATTATATTTTAATTTACCTTGAGTGCAACTATAAACAATAACCAGTCCTGACTTTTTATATGTACATGTTATGCAAGACATGCAAAGCAGATCTTTGGTTGGTCATACACAGGCATACTGTGTTGCCATAGAATATAGCAGTATGAAGTTGCGCATAGTGTGCTGCCATAGAATAGAGTCATATGAAGCAATGCATAGTGATTTGCCATAGAATACAATCGTATGAAATGGTGCATAGTGTGTTGTCACAGAATAAAGCAGAACGAAGTGGTGCATAGTGTGCTGCAAAAGGATAAGCAGAATATAGTGGTACATAGTGTGTTGCCATGGAATACGGTAAAATGAAGTGGTGCATAGTGTTGCCACAGTAAGCAGCATAATGAAGTGGTGCACTGTGTTGCCATAGAATATAGTGTAATTGAAGTGGTGCACAGTGTGCTGCCTCAGAATAGAGCATGTTTTATAGTGTGTTACCACAGAACGTAAGCATATGGACAGGTGCAGAGCGTGCTGATGTAAAACACAGTAATATGAAGTGGTGCATAGTGTGTTGTCATAGAATATACTAGCATGAAGTGGTGTGAATGTTTGTCTTAATGTCTAAACTGATTATTGAAGAATTATTTTTTTTTCTAGCTTCTTGTTTTTTAGTAGCAAGTCTGAGCATAACTGATAATATTAGAAGAATACAATATTAAAATAGAATGTTATGCTTCATACAGAAATTTATATCATAAGTATCAAGTTTTGGCAAATTTATGGTTTTTAAAGTCCTATGAATAAAAAAAATTTGTGTAAATAATGCAAATTCTTGTGAAGATAGCCATGAAATGACTGAAAACACAATGGGAAACACAATGTAAATGACAACATAGTGTTTAAATAGTTTACTATAATAGAATTAACTAAACACATTTCCAAAAAAGTTTATTTAAATTTAAGTAACTGTATAATTGACTATGTTTTTATGTAACCACTACTTTTTTTTTGTTCCCCATTAATTAATAGTTTAGTACAGAGATTATGCTGTTAATTTATTGGCTGAAAGCAATGTACTGTAAAAAAAACCACATAAGGTGAGAAATATAAGTATATGTTCGTGTCTCATAAAAAGAATGCACGACAATATCGCAACATAAAGACAGATTACAAATCCTTTGAAAGGGTGGAACAGTTCAAACATTTTGGAAAAACATATACCAATCAATATTGCATTCATGAAGAAATTAAAGAGTAACCAAACTAAGCGAATGCTTGTTATCATTCAGTGCAGAATGTTTTGTCTTCCAGTTTGCTATCCAAAAATATAAAGGTTACAATATACAGAGCTATAATTTTGCCCGTTGTTTTTCATGGGTGTGAAGCTTGGTCTCTCGCAATAAGGGAGGAACATAGGCTAAGGGTGTTTGAGAACAGGGTGATAAGAAGAATATTTGGGTTTGAGAGTGAGAAGGTAATAGGGAAGTGGAGAATACTACAGAACGAAGAACTTTATGGTCTATACTCCACGCTGATTATTATTCAGATGATCGCATGAAGAAGAATGAGATGGGCGGGGCACGTGGCATGCATAGCGGATAGGAGAGTTGCATACAGGGTTTGGTAGGGAAACCTGAGGGCAAGAGACCACTTGGACAACCTACGCATAGATGGGGGGATAATATTAGAATGGATCATCAAGTGCGATCAAGTGGCACAGACTGGAGTGATTTGCCTCAGATGGCAGGCTCTTGTGAATGTGGCAAAGAACCTTCCAGTTTCATAAAACGTGGGATATTTGACCAGCTGAGGACCTGTCAGCTTTTCAAGAAGGAATCTTCTTCATTTAGTTCGTTAGTTAGTTAGTTAGTCAGTCAGTCAGTCAGCCAGTTAGGTATTTAGTCAACCATTCAGTCAGTCAGTCGGCTGGTCGGTCAGTTGGTCAGTCGGTTTATTTGGTCGTTTGGTTGGTTGGGTGATGAGTCAGTCAGTCGGTTTTCAGAGAGCACAATGGACTGATGTTATGTCACATTTCTTACATTTACATATTTTGACAACACTCCAGTATCACAGACTCTGTAACACTGGACATAATATTCCAAAGAGCGTTTTGGGGCGTACAAATTAATAAGTAAATTAGGTAACTTCTACAATTTGCTTCACTTATGAACACATTTAAATGACACCAGACATGTTTCACTCTGATCTCATCTCAGAATGATCACACTGGAAATCAATTCTCTTTCTGAGATCAGAATTGAAACAAGAATTAACTCGGTGGAGGAAGGCCTGTGTACAGATGTTAAGTGTCAAAACACTAAAACAGCTTCAAACTGCAGACTACACCTGTAAGATGTAACAAATTCTGCATGTGCATCATATTGTAACTACAATGCTGCCACGAATGACAATGCATATGACTTCAAACATCAAAATTAAAATAATTTCCAAGTCAAAACAGAACATCTTAAAAATGTTAGTAATTTTTAACATAAAATATATGTAGGTGCAAACTTTAAGAGAAAATTAAGTCCTTGGCTGTATTACATAGGTTTTTCAGATGAAACTGCTGCTATACTTTGATATAATCTTCCCAAATTCCAGTTTTGATAATCAGAATATCAAACACAAAGGGCATCACAATATCTCAAACCACTAAGTGGTATTCATGCAAAATTACATTAATAATTTCCTCTGCACAAAAAATTTGAGAACAAATTTTATTTTTGTTGTGCTTAATATTTTAAAAAATGCAGTAAGTCCATAACACACCCATTTATGTGATCAAAACAACGTTTATTTGTAATGTAAGATAGAAGCAAGAAACATTAACAGACAAAATCTTGTGAAGACATAAAATATTTTTTAACAGATAATATCTTTAATGACAGTCTGTCATGACTGCACGTGATAAGCACAATGATCATCACTCTCATTTACAGATATAACCAGCCTAAGAAGTTTACAGGCCTTCCTGTCCACAAAGAAATATTAAGGATGAAGGTTCAATGTAGCCTATTGGAGGGTCAGACTGATTGTACACAAATATTAAATAAACAATGCATAAAAATAACAAAATAAAAATATTATCAAGCTGATGACAGTTAAAGATACTGTATCATGCCATTCTTTCCCAGCGTGTTCAGGCAATGACTACAGTATCTTTAAGACCATCATATAATTAATATATCAGCATACCAATTATGGCAGTTTAAATATGTTAAATGTAAAGTGGACACAACATAGAATAAAAGAAATCCTATTGGTCTAATTTATACTTTCACGTATGTGTACTGTAATCTTTTCAACAAAATAGCAAGGATTTTATAATACTGTGCAGGAGATAACTCATGTTAACAATTGTAGACCTGCACACTCTTGTACTGACAGTATTCAACCTTCATATGTGTATTTGAAAGCAAACCCAACAAATATTTTCCAACCAAAGTGTACCCCGACAAGCAGCAGAATTTGACCAATCCTGATTTTAAAAAACAGAAAAACAATAACAAAACTTTTTTCGGTATAGAACATGCAGTGATTGAAGTTATAACATGCCACCATGACCTGAGTTCATCATATGCAATGGAAATTCTAAAACAAGATTACTACAATATTAATATAAATTTACATAATTTTGTATTTAACTGGATTAAAATTTAATAACATAATATTAGGGTATCAGATCACATCCTAAGTGTTGGGATACAAACCCAAAAACCATATCTTCATTGTACAGCCATTGCAATGCCATATAACAAAAAAATAAGGCAACAAACAGAAAAAAAAAGTGATTACTGTTAAGTATAATGAGATAACACTTTAGGTCTGTCTTCAAATGTACTGACAGCTTATTGTATTAAATGCAGAGAAACATGCATTTGTGTATAGTAACTAAAAAATTTTCAATGTGCCAAACTGGCTACAATAAAGATTTACAGCACACAGAAAGTAAATCATGCTATGCTGGTATGAATCTTGTCTTCAGGACATAACAACAGATGTTGTGAAAAATATACAATGAAGAAGAGTATACTATGTTGTGACTAATTATATACTGAGCTTTCCCATTAGCAGTGTTCAATCTGCAGGTTCTCTACCTTGACAGCTTGTTTTACTCATCAGGAAGTGTGCAAATCTCAGTTAATACTTCTCAAGCTTGATAATGTGAAGCAGGAAATTAAAAGCTAGCAGAAGTCCAGTAACACATCATTTTAAATTCACGCTAGTCAGCAAACAAATATTCCAATTTTTAAGTCTGTAAAAATCATGACATACCTTCACTTACTGTTGCATTTATAAAACATGTGTTTTCATACCATATGTAATGATTTAATTCAGCAATGACGTAAATGTAATTTACATCCATATTCAGATTTGCACAGAATGTTACGTAAGCCGAGTTCATTCAGCAAGACAGATAGTAATGTAATGTGCAATATGAATGCCACACAGAAAGTACACTCTACAACTAAGAACATTAGCTGTGATCTGTTGGCTTAAGTGTACATCATTCTTACATGGTCACACTAAATGCACAATTTTTTAAATGCGATATTTTAATTTTAAGAGAAAACTGATGTCCTTCCTCTAATTCAACACTGACAGATAATTAACATTTAAAATGGATAAAAAAACTCTTCAGTGGACCTTTGAAGCCATTCTGTTATCAAAATGGTTTGAATGGAAGTCACTAAATAACCATCATATGTTCAGAGTCAAGTCTTCTGGGATGTTGGCCATGATGGCACAACACCCCACGCAGAACACTTGAGCCTTCGTCAACATCACTGTGAGAATCTCAAATCTCCCGACCTACCCATGCCCCTCCCCCTCCTGCTTTGTTATGAACACTGCCTAGAAAAGTTTCATTTCATAAATTGTATCTTAATTTTCATACTGTATGTACACCAAGTACCTGAAGTATTACTACTTCTGGCAAAAAAAAAAAACCTGAAAATTCAAGTGTCTGTAATAAATAATTCACCTTCCAGCATAGCGAAAAAAAAAAAAAATCTAAATTTTTTAAGCGCATGTGTATCAGCTACAGACTCTGGCATATGTGTACGAGCTGTCATGAATACTTATTTCATGAGATCCATAAATCAGATCATTCAGCAAAGCAAATTCAGCTGAGCACAAAATCCTACTAAATTCCCACCGTACCATGTGTGAAAGCATAGCCGCCACTACTCTAACATCTGCACTTCAGCTTAAAAATTCCATCAGATACATAAGGCTACCAACAAACTCCTTGTTGCTCTGGTATTTATGGCTCAATATCCCTCAGTGTACCTCACTAGGTTCATAATGTTTATTACAACAAGAAAAAGTTTATATGAAGAGACAAAGTTTAATAGAAGTACTGTGCTTCTGCAACACAGATATGCTCAGTAAAATACGTGCAGCAATAAAATCAGTATCCAACAAATTTATAAAGGTACAGTTACATTAGTTTTAATCAAATCAAAAATAATTTAAAATATTCACATGGCGTTCCTCTAGGTCACGGCACTGTATCTTATTCTCAGAGCTGAGTACCAAGTTACAGAGCAAAATACTGCTGCCACCTTCATGTATATCATGACAGTGGAGGCAGGATATCCTCTGAAACATCCTACAGCTGAAATTTATCTACACTGACGACTCCTCTAGCCAAAACCACCTGAACAACTGCAGGAGTTAACATTACTGCTTCTGACAAACTGCAAAGTGAAGCTGGCATAGAGACATTTCACCTTTCTGAAGGGAAAACACCAACTGTCACTGCACTGACTCTTCCAAATGCAGGAAACAGAAATGCTATGGTATTAACAAGTGAGCCCGACTATAATTGCATGTGCATCTGTTTACGTTAAACAATTATGATGTAAGTTAAGTACATGAAATTCGAACACAATAATCCTGTGCCAGATTCTTCTACTTCATAACTCCTAAAAATGACAGCCATTACATTCTTACTTTGTTTTTACTTGTGAACGATTTATTAAAATCTATGTTTGCTGGTCTCTCCCTGCCACCCACAGCTTCTACAATTTGCTCAACCAGACAGCATCGCAGTATCACTAACAACCGCTTAAAACTACACACTCTGGCCTACAGTATGACAGTATGTCTATAGTGATGCTTATGGATATGAGACACATGCTAAAAATTAATTTAATGAACAGATGCACAGGAGTTATTGGAACATTACTGATAAAGCTAAAAACTGTGAGAATCAGAAACTTATATTAAAATTAGTAATTAGCATCCTAGAATTTTGAAGTCAAAATCCTCTATAGAGAAAACCTTCAATTAATTTTCATTCCAGTCATAAAACATACCAACAACACGTTTCACTAACATCTAATGATAAATATCACATTCATCCCATGAAATCCTAAATTATGGAGTTAGATAGGTACCTAACACATTTAAATATAGATTTTGAATACTGACAGCACAGTTACCCTTTTCACTTTGTGAAAGTATTCTACAAAAATAAACCATTAGCTACAATAAAAAGTTAAAAATAAGTATTTGCATGTGTTTACACATCACTCCATGAATATAAAAGTGGATGTGAGGCAGGAATCTAGACTTTCTTAACCATCAGTTTCATTTTTTCACTACTGTACCCCAAAGAAATGGCCTACACTTCCCATTAGTTTCCATGATAGAGGAGCACCACAAATGGGTTTAATGTAGAGGTGAAGAAGAAAAGTTCTCACTGCCAGGAATTACAGCCTAGTTGTCCAACTGTTAGGTACTCATATTAAATTAGAATTCCTTTCAGCCAGCACCTAGGAACCAGACAGGTGTCAGATTACAACATATTCAGGATTATTAGACACTACCTACAATTTCTGCAGTTCTTAGAGGTAATTTTTTATTCCCGTCCTCACAGAATGTGCACTTGTCAGTTATTTTAATTACATCATAAGAAGACTTAGCTTTTCAATTATCACAGGCCCAGTTATAGGTTTTCCTTCAGAACGCATGGCTGTAAACCACTGTTGTAATACCTTGTCCAGTTGTGCTACATTACACTATTTCAACGTCTGTCACTTGAAAAGGCCCAACACAGTTTCACGTGATTATACAATCATAAATGGTCCTTCCATTTCTTTATACCATACATAGATCACGATTCCATGCTGTATGAAGCTATTACCATACCCAAGTCTTCATCAGGTTCAAGACTTCTAATTATTACAAGCTTCTGTGGAATCTTTAAAATTATGTGTGATTTCAGGCTCCTGTCATGAAGTAGATGAGAAACGTGCTCTTCTGGGTTATTACGCAGCGAGTAGTGGTAATTTCTTACCGACGTTTCGGGAAAACTTATGGATCCCGTCTTCAAGGATCAAGAGGGGTGAAGGACAGATGGGTTGTCCCGAAACGTCGGCACGAAATTACCACTACTCGCTGCGTAATAACCCAGAATAGCGCAGTTCTCTTTTAAAATTACGTGTTTCCTCTTGCCAGCAATTCTTGGTTTATTAATTTTTTATCTTTGAAGGGCAATATAATACCTCAATGTGTAAATAACATCCACGTAACTGAAGATAGTCACACAATCAGCAAGCGCACTGGAAGTTACGGACAAAAGAACTTTGAGTCTTCAGACTACAGTACTTTCCTCATCTGCCGAACTAGGTGCTGGATTAAACAAACTGTACTGCACTAAGTTATCCCACCTCACCATCAGCCACACTAATGTGGACAGACTGACCATGCCTAATGAATAATATACAATGCAAGGTGATCACAAAGTTACATAAAAATAGTATCCTCCACATTTACAGCTTGGGGCATTAACGAGATGACAAATTTCGCAAGGCTATAAAAAAAAGAGACGAATATTCCTGCTACACTGCTATATGTGATAAAGACATACAGTTTGTACTCCTGACTGGTATAAATTTGAACATTTCCCTTCAAGTAGATGAAATGCCATATTGACTAATCATAGGAGCAGATGAGCAGGCCATGCACCGTGATGTTTCTACAACTTCTGTCTTACTTACCCCTAACTCTATAACTAGGGCATCTATAATGCTGCCAATAACAGTGATGAAGTCAAATGTATTCCAAGGGTCCTTGAAGAAATTCTGTAACCAATACATGTATCTTTTGAACTTTACACAGAAACAACAGAACACAGTTTTAAAACAGTCAGTCCCATTTTGAATTGGGATGGACTTGTCATTCTATTGGTACACTCCCAAACACACACACACAAGCTACACTGTTACAAAATATACACAAAACAAATTCATCAGTGCTTACTGCATGAGACAAGGCTTTTGAAGACAGACCCCACAGAAATGAAAGATCACTGATGTCTTTATCTGTGAGAGAACGGAATATCTATACAACAAAAGCCTCATTTCATGTTAAAATTCAGTCTGTATCTGCTTCTTAAACATGTCTGAATATTTGTATGCATGGAAGTCAGTTACCAATAAGATGACAATATAATATAGGCAGCTTATATGATAGAACCTTAACATGCATTATCACTCAACTACTGTCAAAACCACCAAGGAGCTGAAAGCTCCAAGCACCAGTCAGATCATATATCAGTTAATTATTTAAGGAAGAATGCCAGGCTTAATACAGGATAAAGTTTAATCAGGAATAAGGTTTTCTTTAGTTGTAGAAACGAAATGGAAGAAAGATAAAGTGAGTGTTTCAGACTGAAAATTTGCTGCATGCACAAACTCACGCTGCACAGTACCAAGACCACAGTCTTTAGCCCCACACAAGATTACCCAATTGCATTACGAAGCTAGTCAACTGCACAGACACACTGAAAAATTTAGTAAGAGTTCAACCACTCGTAGTAACCAAATATATGAAAAGAGCATAACTTCCATTCTTATCCAGATCAGTGGTTAATTTGATGATGCTGTCAGTAACTCAAGACTATGCATAGTCATATGATAAGATGACTGATAGCAAACTGGGAAGATTTTGTGCCTAACAGGTACTATTCCCACATTTGTCTGGAAGGACTGGGAAAACCAAAGTTCAATATGACCCAGCAGATATCTGAACCAGGTACTTCCCACACACAAACGTACAGCACCATTACCAGCTCAACCACTGTGACAATAACAGGACACGAACATGAAACATAAATTTATGTGAGTAAATGTGAAGATTACCAATAAGTATGTGCACTATTTAACAACACTTGTCAGTTACTAACATTATATAGCATCAGTGAGAGACAAATGATGTATGAGTACAGAGCACTAGGTGAAATTATAATGCTGGGAAAAAAACCAAAGTACTCACAGAAAAACCTGTCCCAATGCCACTTTGTCCATCACAAATCCAGCATTCACTGGCCTGGGATTAAACCCAGGCCTCCACAGTGACAGGCTAGCAATTCACCTGACCCATGGCATGGGCCGAGTGCTGCTGGCATACTGATGCTGTACATATGAATTTCCAGTCCATGTGCTTACAATAGTAAACACTGTTTATCTGGAGTACAGTGCTGTAGAAATTCTTTGGCTTTAAGACACACAAACAACTCTATGCCATGAACATTTTACCAATAAATTCTTATGTTAACTGGTAGAAGTGTGTTCTTCAAGACTAAACATAAACTGAAAACTTCAGAAATGAGGTTGACTTATGTAAAAAGACAGTCCAGTAGGCACTAAGGCCATGGAACAGAGTCTCTCTGGAGAACTAACAGTTACTCAACCATATTCCCCACATGTTATCCAACCCAAATTTCATTACCACAATCACAACATCCCACCTATTGTCCCTATCCAAGCCAAATGAACTTGGTCCAAGCCTTCACATCTAATTTCTTTAAGATCAATTTTAATATTATCATCCCTTCTACCTACACGTAGGTCTTCCACATGGTTCCCTTCCTTCAAATTTCTCCACTAAAACCCAAAACCCTCCCCCACTCATGCCACATGCCCCATCCATCTAATCCTCCCAGCAGCCTGTACCAGGATAGAAACATCATTCCTGATGCTTACAGGTTCAACCAAAAACCCTCACACTATTACATCCCCACTGATTTCCCCGTTTTTGGCACATGTGTAAGAGATGTCACAGAAATTCATCTTCTCACTTCACCACATATGATGTGGGTTCACGTAAAACAACCAAAGAACCACTCAATAAGTTTTACTAAACTGTACTAAAATGTCAACACCCACCAATTTGTTCAAAATTGGAAAATAGTAACAGACACTGCAAGAAGGCCCTCATTCTGACTGTGCTTATCTAAACTGCACCTCACCAGTATTTATTGAACAACAAAGTGTTCAAAAAACATGCACAGAAAATCAAACTGTACAGCGGATTCCCAACAAACTTGCCCGGGAAGTTTTATAATATTTGACATAATTGAAGAAAATGGATTCTGAAACATCATCTCATAATTTGAGAATGGTTGCACTGTCTCTAACCAATAGTTACACTGACACTCACACAATTCAAGAGGGCATCAGAAGTCAATACAAGTGAACATATACTAACAACAGGTCAACTGTACCAGTAATCTTCTGATATGTGTACACTTCCTTCTTACCCATCACAATAGGTTCTCACACAACAAAACTGTCCATATGTCAACAAGCCATTATGACATTAAGAGAATAGGAACCTTTTCTTTTATTCTTTCTGAAGAACAAAATATGTGGTTAAACATTTTAATGATTAATGACAAGTACAAATGTCTTGACCACTAGATCAGAAAATTAAAATTGGAAAGAAACCCAATAACTAAAACTCTCGTCAAAATATATTCTGATGCAAAACAAATGAACCAGTCCAGCATTAGAAGGCTTACTCAACTAGACATGAGATTGTGAATTTGGCTCTTACTGTAGTCAGATACTTCATTATAGTAGCTTTAATACAACCAAACCAAATCAGTGAACTGTTCACTGTACATGTCAAGGCATATAATTCTGAAACTCTAATTACCACACTGGATAAGAACGAAGTCTGCTGAAATGGTGTTAGGTATTATCCTGACATCTGACCTTTCATACAGGTAACCCAGATGACACAGCATGATATCATTCTCAGAAACTTTTATTACATAAATGGTTGCAACCGCAACAGTGAATCATCCACCTGGGTCAACCAAAACAGTCACAGCCGTCACGGTCAAATCCTGTGCTAAAAACTCCTCTTGTGGGTATTAAATGGAAGTCACGTGAGCAATGATTAACTAACACAATATTGTCATGACTGAAACCAAACAAAAATGTCACTTTCATAATATGATATTTCCCCTGAAAGTAATGTCATGATATTTCACTTTCTTTAAACAAATTTTGAAATCCACTGCTTCAAGCCCATGAAATATTATCCTCACAGAAAACACAATCACAACTCGTTTGCATCAACACCATCCTCATCTTCAGTGATTATAACCATGCCACTGAAAGCAAATGGCATCACCACATTCAGCAGTGGAGTAATAACTTTCTGTTAAGGTATGTTTTCCAGACGTTTAAAAATGATTTTTCCAGAAAGATAATGGCCAGTAACAACTTCATGGTCATTCCATTCTAACTTAATGTGTAACACAGACAAATACTAAATCATATTCTTGACGTTTGTAAGATAATGTGATAATGATTCCAGTCTACTAGGATCTTATGCTGCACAATTTGATGAACTGCCACTTATCTGTTGAAGGCATTAAGCACCTTTGAAATTTTGGTTAAATGTTTACCAATTGAAACTTCATAACATCCTATGAGCCCTGAAATTTCATCATCACTGCTGGCAGAACATCAAATCATGTACTAAGACATTGTCACCATTTCCCACCTCTACATAAGTCTTGTCAGTATCAGTAATTTAATATTAGTGTTAAATAGAATGTGCACAGCTTCTGGGTAAATTTTGAACTGCGGTATAAACAACAATGAAGCGGGGTGACACAATCATGACAGCATGTCTTGAATATAAGGAATATACAGTTAGTATTTTCCTTAAATTACTTCATATTTCTTGTAAAAGTTAACACCAACATCATAAATCACACAGAGAACTGAACTCCTATGGCACGTTTGAACTCAAAGTGAAATTTGGAATTTTCAGTCACGGGGTTTAAACAAAGAATTACTGCAGTCATAACACTATTTTATGGCAAGACCTTATATCAAAACCAAAAAGATTCTCAAAATTTTCCACAAGTGACTTCACATTATGAAGTAAGTAACATCACAAAACAAGACATTTTGACATGATTGAGGAACTGAAGATCTGATGTGAAACTAGTGAAAAACTAGGAATACCAAGGAAACAAACAACATTTTGGGCTATGACGCCGTATAGTTTGGTAAACAGTACAACATATTGCTGGGAGCCATCTACCTACTATCTACCAAACTACAAGGCGTCATACTGCAAATGACAGCATTCTTGACATTGTCTTCTGCAAGAATCTCCAATCTCACAATGTAAAGTATGCTGACATTCCCTATGTCAACTGTAATATGGTTTTGTGACAAATACAGTCGAACACTGCTGTTCTCAGATCTTCAGACTGTGCCTGGTCATATAACAGACATAATTCTCACGAACATAGTTTCCAATCCATTCCACCACTTACCCAAAGTTGAATGATGCTCGACCCTAAGCCAGTCTTGTCTAGGTGAGATATAATACATGTTGCAGTGCCAAACCACTAAGTATGGGAACTCACTCACCCACTCACCTACACACACACACACACACACACACACACACTCACTCACTCATGCACTCACTCACTCATTCACTCACTACAAACCTGAATTTTATGAAGAAGACTGATATGCTGAAATAATCAATACTTTTCAATCATTGTGTTCTTGTGCTAAACAGTTTTTATGCCATATGATAATAGGTCCCAAAATGCTATTTGAAAAATTGAAGACAATCTTCAGTGCCAAAAATAATAATCATAATCATGTTTACTGTGATGTCAGAATCATCTGTTTTAGCTCAACTGTTCACACGCTGTTATGTTTTGAGTTTCGCCTTCAAGACTCAAATTTACTCTTATGTTTTCAGACTTCAGATCATAAATTACATCATTACTCAGTTACTGTACAGGCTTTGATCTGGGCTCTTATTTGACCTTAGGTCAAAAGTTATGGTGTTATGTTTGCATTTTAAATTCAATTCTTATGTCCCACTTATGCTTCCAAATTACTGGTCGTAAGTTAAGAAGTGTTATGTGTTTCTGTTTTTATATCTTAAATATGCCTTTTGGTTTCGGTCCTTAAATCATAAAGTGAAACCATTTTCTGACTTCAGGTCCTAAGTTAGAGTTAATATTCTCAATTGTTAGTTCTTCTGCTAAAAGGGTTAGGGCCCTCTGGTGTGTTAAGAATTGTACTTTTCACGTAATAATTCAATTATAAAATTTGTATTCCTGTATTTGGTTATACACCAAGACTCTTTGGTAAGGACAATTGACTGCTGAAACACACCACAAGAAATCATATGTGCTACATAAGGATTTCTACTGCAGTAATGTTAATTCACCCATGAAGGTGCTAATAATGTAGAAGTAAACATAAGATCAGTGTTACACTATGCCAGAGTGCCTTCAAACATATCAGAACATCCACATAAAATTCAAATACAATCATATATATATACGATTCATACACAATTCCAAGCTTATTTACTTCTCCTCTGATCACTTAAAGATTTTCTGTTCCTGCTCAAAATTAGAAAATTAAACCAAATTCAATAACAACAAATAATAAAAAATAAATGCCTTTGTTTAAGAGTGCAGAGGCCCTACTGGTGTTTTTTTACGGCTTGCTATTTGCCATCAAAAAAGGAGAATATGTTTCTGAAACTGATCAAGATGTTATATGTGTGCCCT
>JGI20166J26741_12136695_pt1 | contig 18430 bp, 15 predicted proteins | sample TergutCu122P5_FD_26741 | JGI IMG/M metagenome (IMG submission 26741)
GTTCAGCTTTGGACATAGGTGTTTTGGGTTATATCGGTATACTTTAACATAAGGAACACCCTCCCAAAGTCTGGCACATTCCTCCTGGGACACCCTGTATTTATATTGGTCTGAGGAATGAAGGTGTAAACAGGTACAGGTATTTGTTATTAGGTTGGATTTAGGGACATACACCAGTCATAAACTGAGCCATGGGTGGCAGTAGAGGAAGACATGCTTTCACTTTGTGCCTTGCTAGTACAAATTGAATATTATCCTGTCTGCAAGTACATAATCCCAACTGGTCTCTAGCCTTCAGGGGTTTTTTTTTTAATATGGTATGCATTGTTAATTTTCTGTGTGAACTTCATGCTCTGTGTATCTCATTTTCTTGTTAACCTTGGTAGTATATAATGATTAAATTTTGTTCATTGGTTTGTAAATGGATTATGTCTTTGTTTTTAGGTATTAGACAGGAAGAAAGATTCTTTCGTAACTCTATACTGATACATTTTCAGCCAGTAAATTAGCATCTATTGAGGCTGGTGTATCCAGTTCAACCTGTCTAGTTCCTGTATTATATAATCCATGGAGTGTTTGTGTTTTTATTATCACTGTATAGTACACCAGTGTCATTGTAGTTATTGCCATTATTTCCCTTGTTTGTTGGTTATGGTAGGCTGTTTCTGATGTAGTAATCATGCTTCAACATTTCTAAAACATTTAGAAGCTGGCAACTCTGTCAAAGCTGGGAGATGGCCCAAGAACATTTTGGTGACTTGCCATGAAAACATTCAGTTTTATGTAACAAAGGAATTAACATTTATTTCCTTTCATTTGTATTTGCACAGTCATGAATAGCACCTATTAACTTCATCATTTCTATCTCTTTGTGTCTGCCTGTATGTATCAACATAGCTCCCACTGGATAGATTTCTGTGAAAATTGATTTTGGAGGTTCTTATGGGTAGTTGTTGGGAAGCTCCAAATTTTGTTAAAACTGGACAAAAATATCAGGCACTTCACTTAAGGACCTAAATGTGTTTTGTTGTTGCTGGTGATATTTATTCACCTTTAAGGTGAATTTATATTTTTGTACAACCCTCAGTATTTTTATATTGTTGAAAGTGACATGTAGCCCAACAGTACACACAATGTTGCATTTTGTTTGCAACGGTGGTTACATGAACGCACTGCATTGTCACTTTATGCAGACATTGCCCATCTTATTTAATGTTATAAATATTCCATGCAGTTATTTATCTTCACACTAGTTTTTCCAACAACTGTACAAAGCTTTGTGCAGTAGTTGGAAATAAAAACTAGTGTGTATTGCCTGTCTTATTACTACAATGCTGTTAGAAAACATTAATTACATGTGAAATGTACCAGGTTTTTAGGGAAGAGTTCTAACCTTTGTAAAGTGCAACTCTGATATTAAATTTCTTACTTCTAGTATACTGCTTTTGCATAAAAAGTTAAAATCTGTTCCTTTCACCATTACACATATGTAATAGACAATGTACACACAATGTTTTAACACAAGACTCATACGATAGTGCAGAATTGAGTTTGTAATGGTTCTTGTATTAATGGTTTGTTTAGGAATTGATTATTTTTTAATGTATTACTGATGTATGTATACATATTAGACAATGTCCATATGGAAAATATGAGAAAACCATTAAGATTCATCTATGTGTCTTTTTTTCTTTTTGTTTAGTTGGATTACAAGGTAGATGAGAAGAAACTGAAAGAGGTGTTCAAACTTGCTGGAAAAGTTGTTTCTGCTGAACTGAGCCTTGACAAAGAAGGGAAGAGTCGAGGGTTTGGTGTTGTTGAATATGAACATCCAGTTGAAGCTGTTCAAGCCATCTGTATCCTTTGCATTATTCCGGATTTTGTTATGTATGCATACTTGTCCATACAGGGCATTATTTGTCATTCATTCTTGGGGAAACCAAACACTGGTCACATATTAACATCACCAGATAGCATCATTAAACAGTGTTTGAATCCATTCTGACATACTGTCGACCATTACTGGAAAAAATTTATCTCTTGTTCGCAAGGTAACACTACTTATGGACAGTTTTTAATACCAAGTACTTCTTGATTCTTGTTGCTACCGCTACCACCAACTCTCTTTCTTCTCCTTTTTCTCCTCATTCAGTTATCCCATCACATTCTCCTAGAATAAGTAGGTTCAAGGCACACATATTGACTGAAGTTGGAAACTGTAGCTAAAGGTGGGGATTAGTCATATTTTTCAATCGAATTTTTGGGTATTCCATTAGTATACTCTCAGACCCAAAGTTTGTGTTTATAGTGTTTATTTCAACGGAGAAGGAGTGGAATGTGTGTATGATGTGGGAAAAATCTACTGGGATACCGTTTGTTTGAGGGCTGTAGAGCTTTCGCGTATGAGAAATTGTGCTTTCATTAGTTTTGCAGAGTGACTTAAGCAGATCCCAAATTTTGTTAAAGTTATAGTATACAGAATGCCCTAGAATAATAGGACATAGCTGTATGCTTTAATTACAGGGGTCATACATGGTCAGGTCCATTTCCAGTAGTTACAGAGCTGTGAGTAGTTAACAGTAAACTGAAGCAGGTAGAAAAGACAGAAGTACATTGCATATTTTGTGGTGATAATGTTTATACATATGAGAGTGAGACAAAGTATCCACAGTGTATGCAACAACAGTAGAAAATAGAGTGTAATTTTTCAGATACTGGTAGCCCGCCTGCTACTCAATGTGTATAATCCAACAGTGAAGGGAGTTAGCCGACTGACATGCCGTATGTGCACCAGTTCTTTCACTTTTTGTTCACTGGCAAATTGGTGGTCTGTCATTGTGTCATGGTGAAACAAGATGTACTGGTCTTAAGGAAGTCGTTGCTCTACGGAGGGTGTTCCAGCACGTCAGGAGTACAGTTGCCTGAGGGTTTTAGCAGTTTGGATGGCAGTATGTGGATGGGCATTGTCATGCAGCAATAAAACACCTTTGACAGTAGTGTTGAACATCTGCTTCTAATTGCTGCCGTCAACTTCTCACACAACATCGTACAGTAATGAGCACTATGGACTGTTGGCCCCTTCTCATAATAGTGTTATGGTATTGGCCCTTGTCAATACCATAAACGGGAAGCATATTTTTTTCAGTGTGTGTTGTGTTTTGAACTTTCTTTTGATCAGTGAGTGCAGACGTTTCCTTTCCACTCTTGGGCATATGCCGTGTGGGTCGTAGTAGGGGGATTCATGTTTTTGTCATCAGTGACGATGCGTCTCTGAAGGATGTCACCCTGATTTCGATGGTGATTCAAAAAGCACTGTCATATATCCAAGTGATAGCTTTTGTGCTTTTCTGAGAGTTCCTTTGGAATGCATGTTGCACTGGCTTTATGAAGTGTAGTCTGTTGTGGATGATTTCATGGGTGGAATGGTGACTGACTTGCAAATGTTTTGCCGCCACATCGGCTCTCTTTCTTGCTGTTCAGAATCATGGCATAGATGTGTTCATTGTTGTAATCAGCATTGGATATGGACTGTCACTGTGGTTGTTCTGGATCACTTACACTTGTGCTACCATTTTTGAACTTGTAAACTTGTTTGTACACATTTGGTATCAGTAACACACTGTTCCGATAATGTGCGTAAAGTCTTGGATGGATTTCTGCTCCTAGTATACTTTCAGCTCATAAAAGTGGGAACACTGCATGCTGCTTTCCTTTGGTATTCTCTGTCCAATACAAATCAAGTGGCCTGAAATTTTCTAAGTTTCGAACCAGAAGTGTCTTGATATGCAGCTGCCATCATAATTTGAGTTGTTTTACTTACCCCATACTTGTGAATTCGTGGCGTTTCTCAGTCTTCCTTTCATTACAATCAGTCATGCCACATATATGAATGAATGACGTCAATACATTTGCTTAATTTGAAGTTAAAACATGAATTACAGTTCATTAATTTTCTGAGGCTGCAGTTCATTAATTTTCTGAGGCTCTGCGTTAAGGGATGGTTGTTGCTACAACACAGTTCTTCACCGTAGCCGGTGGTACCCAAACCCATTAACACGTGATAGCCTTGCTTTTCAGAGACCAACTATGTTGGTTGGAGTCCTAGTATCAGCATAATTTTATATTTTTTCTTTTCTTTTTGGATAACACTAAATTAAACTGTGCAGTAACACTTCTGTCATTTAATTATACATCTCAAAAGTTGGCAGTGCTTCATTGGCAAGGCTAGAAATGTGAGTGAGCCAGGTGTGTTTGTTATTTTTCCATAATTCTTTTTTCTTTGTTTACTCATTTTGATTAAGAGGGTTCATGTTTGAATGTGACTTACATGGTCTGACGACAAAGTTCGTGAACTCATCGCGGTAAAAGTGCTGCATACATCATTGCTGAATACGACTCTGGTCGCCTTCAAAGTACTTCCCTTGGGAAGCAATGCACTGATGCCAGCGCCTAGTCCACCCTTTAAAACAATTTTGGAACTGGTTTTGTGGAATGGCCTTCAGAGCTGCCACTGTATTACTCCTGATGTCATCAAAATGCCCTCCTTTCAATATTTCCTTTATCTTCGGGAACAGAAAAACGTCACTGGGGGCTAGATCCGGTGAATAAGCAGGGTGTTCCAACAAAGTTATTTGTTTAGTAGCTAAAAACTCTTCTTTGCTTTTGTTCTTCGGTGAGCTCCTTAGGGACCATTTTTGCACACACCTTCCTCATGTCAAGATCTTCAGTTAAGATTTTCCTAACTGTTTCTCTGTCAATGTTCACTTGCACTGGCATGCTCCTGACAGCCGATGATTTTCACTTGCAATTTGACAAACTTCTGCAATGTTTTCTTCAGTTCTGCCTGTTGCTGGCCGTCCTGATCTCTCTTCATCAGTGACACTTTCTCTTCCCTCAGAAAAACATTTCACCTACTTGTAAACTGCTATTTTCTTCATAGCATTATCCCCATAAACTTGCACTAACATCAACATCAACTAACAACAAGAAATTTAATGTTCATTTGTTGCTCTAATTCAAGCTCCAACATTCTCGCAGTGGCACACCAAAACACACGCAGGCAGTAATAGATGCCACTCAGAAAGAGACTGCCATAGATCAACAACAACACAGCTGTGAAACACTGATACGTTAATGTCATAAAACCTTACTGAGGCTTTTGTCCATTGCTGCCACGGAAAGCACAAGGTGGCGAGTTTGCAAACTTTATTGTCCGACCACGTAGACCAGGCATGTGAAACTTGTTGGTGCTTGCGGGCTGTAGCGGGTCAAGAAATCTGACATTGGGCCTTCAGATTTGAAAAATTTACAGAAAGGAATTGTTGAGCGTAGGATGGTTATGTAAATAAGTGTGAGACCAACTAGATGCAACAAATGGTGATTTGTTGTTAATATTATCTCAACATGTTTCGGGCATCTTTATGCCCGAAACATGTTGAGATAATATTGATTAACAATAAATCACCATTTGTTACATCTAGTTGGTCTCACACTTATTTACTTATCAAAGATGCACAGTCGCTCGAACATAGGATGGGTATGCTTGGGAGGAATCTGGACTGAGGGTGGTTTTGCTCTCACCCTAGTTTCAGAGGGGCTAGGGTGGAGTGAAGTACCTTTGGAACCAGTGGAGCTCTAATTTTAGCTTTCCAAACGAGTTTGTAATTGTTCTTCCGTGTTGCCTTCTAGTAGACAATAAATCATTTTTAAAACTGAATTTTTTAGTGTCTTACTGGCTGCACTAATGGCAGTATTTATGAAAACCGAAATGCTCATGTTGTAGTAATAATAAAAACAAAGGAAATGCAGAGCTTATGTTGGTTATTTTAAATTGTACTTTGCTGCATAATCAAAATGGTAACTGGACTCTGCCCTAACCCCTATATTAGTGCTTGTAAGTATATTTATAACACAGTCATGAATTTTTACAGAAATATTAAGATTCACCAAATGATCTGATAATAGATTTTATTAACTTCTCAAATTGAATGTTTCTATTTATAAACTGCAGTCTTTGAGCTGAATACACAGTTTGTATCTCAAATTTTTCACAGTTCGCCAGAAGAATTGCAGTGGGCCCCATGCGGCCCTTCCACACCCACTTTGACATTCTTGCTGTAGATAAATTTTGTGCAAATCGTGCATGGTTTAAAGACTTTTGTTTCTTGAAATATCACGCTTACACATACAAAATTAGAAGTAATACTTTAGTCCTTACAAGGGCTGTTTTCAGAAACTGACCTCTTTAATAAAAGATCCAGAACCCCTGTCTTCCACCACTGATTTCATGTCATAACACACACACAGTCAGTGATCAAACGTAATGCTGCAACGAAACAGCTTCATCCCACATGTCTGACACAAGGGTCCATGGCTCATTACTGTTTCTTGGAGGTAGGACAGGCCAGGTTTCCTGCATATATATATATATTGTTGTCTTTAGTTAATGTGTACACAGCATGATTGATTGTAATGAAAGGAAGACAAACTCCACGAATTCACAAATATGGGGAAAGTAACAGACTTGAATTGTGATTGCAGCTGTAGTGGGGTGTACAAAATTGCAGGCTGCTTGATTTTTGTTGGACAGAGTGTACAATCAGCAAGTGGAGTAGCCATATTAATTTTGCTGCCATAATACCACAAAACTTCGAGGGTCAAAACCAAAACAAGGTGATTCTGTCTGTAATTATAATTGCACATGTAGTTAACAGTGCATGCGAACAAAAGAAAAATGTAAATAACACATTGTTCGTACTTTCTGATTCACTGGCATAGTTTACTAGCCACACAAGTTGTTCAACGTGGTGTTAATCAGCTGGGATGTGTATATTCTGACCCATGTGACCAAGCAGTATGTAATCTCATGAAGCAGTGTAGTATTATGCATATCTTAGCATTGGGAATTTGCTGAGTTAATTTTTGTGTGTTTGCCGTGGCTTTCGTGTAACCCAACACATGTTGATTTACATTTTTGACTAGTCATTGCAGTGGGTAGCTCTGTGCACTGCCATGACATTCATTGGTGTAGTGTCATTCTGATAGTACCTGAGACGACATATTTGTGGATGAACATTTCTTAAGAGGGTTCACAGTTCATGTTACAAAATGGCATAAATGTCACCTGTCAGATGTGGGAAGGTGTGGAATACAGTGTGCTGGTCATGAATGACACCAGTGGACACGTTTACAGGAAAGGGATGTTTGAAATGCTTTTGACTGTTCCCATGTGGATGATATTGATCCCATAAATGGGAGTTTCCAGTATTTTTGACTCACTCGTGGGTAGAATGGGCCTTGGTGGTAGGCAAAATGTTATGAATCATTTGGGGACTTAACATTACTCCAATAACAATTCCAGTTATTCACTTGTGTCTGCACGTTCAAGGTGTTGAATGCGCTGGATATGGTACAGATATTATCCTGTATATAATATTCACCAGACTGTCATAGGCATTACATTGAAATGGCTGGAAAGTGTTCATGTACTAGAACCTGACCTTTGCTGTACCATGTTAGTACCATTTTCCTCTTCCTCCACATTGTAGCACTTGACGCTGGCAGTGGCGTTTTACACTCAGAAAGGGGCCCTTTACTGAGGTATTGGTGAACAGGAGTAACAGACTTCTGCCAGGGATTCTTTATTTAGGATGTCATTGCCAATATTCTTCACCAGCGGGAGTGGCATTGCTTTTACAGAACCTGTACACAGAATGCGTGTGTGTGTGTTGTCATGGGGAACAGCATGTTTACTGTACACTTTCTCATAGCATGAGCTGACTGTGATGTTTGCTACCTGACATATTGCTATTGTGACTACATGAATATGTCCATGTCTTTGTGCATCACCTGAACTTATCTTGTGGGAGCTGAGTAACCGTTCTGAGTTAGACTTTTTAGGTGTGGTTGTCTGATTAATCAGGAAGAATATTGATCTTGTGTTAATTCTTCCTTGAGGCTCACAGCAACTAAAATTGCCTTCATGAGGGACATACTGAAGATTTGTTTTCATTTTGTATGTCTGACCTGTTTTTGTTTGTAAACTCTGTAAAGTTTCCTTTACTCTGTGTTAGCTATGTTACATAATCAAACGCTGTATGACAGGAAGTTAACCGTGAGGATGGACAGAGTAGAGCACAAGCCTGAAGGGCCACCGAAGTTACCAGAAGGATTGCGAGGCTTGGGAATGGGACTAGGAGCTGGTGGAAGTCCTCTTCAGGATGTTTCACGTGAGTTGTCTACAGTAAAAGTGAATTTTGCACATTTTGTTCAGTCTTTGTGTCCAGTATTCTCATAAATCTGTAATATGGAGTAATTTCAGTTTTACTTTAAATGCATTTTTTAATTGGTGACAATATGCTGTCTGACTTACATATTTAATGGGTGTAGTCTTCATATGGTGTGGTCAAGATGTATCTTCCATAAATGATCACCTTGTACGCAGATTCGGTCACTGTCGCCATTGAATTCATTAAATGCCGTGTCATTTCTGTAGGTGGGGATAGTACACTTGGCTTGTTTAAGTACAGGCACTTCTGTTTTTAGTTGCAAATTTATTTGATGTGTTGTGAGTGAACACGTAGTTATGTTTATTTGTGCAATTAGGAAACCTGCCATGTGCACAAGCAGCTAGTGGTCTGGCTGGGGCTGTGCCAGGGGGAGCAGCAGCAGGACTGGGCGCTGGGCTAGGTAATTCAATTTGTTGTATGATATTCAGTTGAAGTAAATATTATTGCTTGACATAAGATTCTGTTTTGTAGATAAAGGCATGAATTTGAAAACTGTTTTGAATGGTGTAATTTATTTTGGCTAATAGGCGCATACTAGTGATCCAGAGTGGCTCAGTTGGTGTAGTGACTATGTTGTGGGCTGGACAGTTTGGGGTTCAATTCCTCGAAGGTGAAAGATTTTTCTTATCTCCAAAATGTCTAGACCAGCTGCAGGGCCCACACAACCCTATATTCAGTGGGTACTGTGGTTCTTGTCCCAGGTGTAAAAGGACTGAGATGTGAAGTTTACCAGATTTTGGAGTACCTCTCACCTTCACTGTAGTGCTGAGGTGAAGAATGGGTGGAGCTATACTTCTACCTCCTCTGTGCCTTCATGGTGTGGACAGAGATGTCTTTGCCAGTTTTATTAGACACGCACATCTGTAGTCTAACTGGTGTGTGGTTGTTAAGAGAAAATTTCATACTGACTAGATGAAATGGTGTGGTTTTCTGTGTGGCAGCCTGTAACTGACATTTCAGAGAGACATACAGCTCTGAAATGTTATACCATCTACAGACCACACAGTGTCATAGTCTGAAAATTTACGTAAGATGTTATGTGAAAAATTTTTTTTTAGGCAGTTGAATTCTACTAGTTATTATTTCTGACCTGTTTTAATAATGCAGTAGTAGTTTATCTACTCAGACAACACTGCTTATTGCAAAAGTTGCAGTGTTTTGTGAATCTGAATAATAGCATATTTACCTGAACGCAAGACAACTCTAATCTAACACATGAATAAAATTGGTCTTCGAAGGGAAAATGTTTTTCTAAGACAGCCCTCCCAAAAAATGGAATGTCTGCTAAGAACATATATTTTACTACTAATTTTATACACTTCTTGCACAAAGGATGTCAGATTCTATCTACTTTACTAATCAGTGTCACTGTCTCCATCTTCACAGTCAGTACCTTCATTTTCCTCATACTCACTAACATTCCCATCCCCCTTCACTGCCTTTCCACATCATACCATCATAATCCCCATCCATTGCATTTTATATACTTCACTTTTTTTTAAGTCCCTTACAGTCACTTTTTGTAAAATGCACTGTTATATCATTAATGATCCACATTGACTAAATAATACATTTATCACTTGGGTTATAAACCTATATGAACTTACAAAGATTCACAATTTTCTCCACATGTATTGTTAATGGTATTTGGAGTTCTAAATATGTGTGTTCTGGATATTTGTGTTTGTGGTCTGATCAGTCTCAGTTTATGGCTTTTTTTTTTATAGCTTTTAATTTGCGGACTGGTCCAGCTTTTATTTTTGAGTCTTTAAGTTTTTAATTTTTCAATAGCCATTTTTCTTTTACTGCCCTTGGACTAGATCTTTTTTTAGGTGCATATCTTAACAAGTGTACTGTTTCTCTGGTGCCCAGTGCTTGAGAATCCCTCAATGTCATGGGTCCACCAGGTTCGGTGCTTCTATGCCTGAAGATAGAAACAGAGCCAGTTGCTGAAACGTGTTTAAGAAGCTAGTTGTTGGACAAATTCCAAAAAAGAAGGTTGTTTAACCCTTATCTTACAGATCGTTAATTCAGTATTCGTGCTCCGGGTACAGAATTTTCTCCGCGACTGCCCTTCAAGTTGTTGCACGTTTGACAATAAACGTTACATTTGTATATTATGAACCAAAGATAATGAAATAATGCAGTAATCTGCATTGTGTTGGGAATAAATCGGAGATACTTCAGTTCAAAAAAAATCAGTAGAAATATTTAGTGCATAAATGCAGGGAGTTAATTTTAAAAAAAATTATAATTCTCAGTTTATTTTACTTAATTTTTGTTTTGTGCCCCAAGTTTGCATAGGAAATTCCAGCTTCAGGATTTGTGGATTTGTGCCTTGGCGTGGTGGTGTCAGAAACATCATCTTACACATACATCATATTTTCTCAACACGTCACCAACAACTTTTCTTTTCACACCACTCGCTATTCACACATAACACCATCATGAACCAAGAAAGACGTATGTTTGTTGAGTATTGTTCCAGTATACCGACATGTGTTATTGTTTCCAGTATGTCTTTCATGATGGGGAATTGAGAATTTCTAAATGGTATTTCCTTACGCCGTCAAGGAAAGATTAACTAAAACAGAGATATTTCAGCAGTTGTCTAAAAATGCATAAAATTCTGTTGTCTAAATAAATGATGCAGTCGCTTGATGCCCCTGCTTCTTCCCTCTTGCTGTCCCAAACCAGTTCAGATATCCGGTTTGGGGACGTGAATCCGGCTCTCTTACTTACAGACATCGCAGACTGCTGACTTAGAAACGAATACTTAGTCCGGCTTATTATTACAAAGCTGGAACTAGTGGTAATGTATTGGAAAGCCATATTATTTCAGCTGGTTCATGGCTCAACTATTTACGGACCAGTCTGTTTATTTCTATATATCAAACTGCAGTTGGAATTATAAGCCCAGTGGAGTTTTCCAAAGAGGCTTCTCACTTTCAGTGTAAGATATGGTAAAATCATGACCTCACTGTGCAGCCATTAATTACCTATATTTATTTGTGTGGGCGAATTTATGCATCCTGTTTATCTTATTTTTCAAACAGTCTTTCTGTAATGGACCAGAAACTGGACTGAAATGTAAGATTGGCTTTAAAGAACCTAAATAATATTTGCATTTTATCATATACAGACAGTTGGTGCTTAGTCTCTTTTAGTATTAATATGTCCTGCATACACATAAAGTGTGTGTCTGTTTTGGCTACAGACTTAGGAACAGTCTCATATATCAGTCCCTAAATGATGTAGTTCTTTGCAGGGGTGGTGGGGGGGGGGCTATAGAGTGGGGTACACAGCAAGAAAATTCTTATACCAAGCACGCTGTCACAAATGACGTCCTGTAACAGCAACGCTTAGCAGAGTGAATGAGGCTTCACATTGGAATGTGTTGACCAAGTGCTTGAAGGAACTGCTTAGCACAGCTAAAGGTTTCTTCAGAAGGAAATTAAATAAAAACAAACAGACGAGGTTTCGAAGATTACAGGGAGGCCACAAACTGCTATTCATGACATGCATATGTACATAATTGGGTAAAGTGGCTGGAGCATGAATCTGACCACAGACCATTATAAAATGTGGAGGTAATGTGTGGGGCTGTAATTCTAAGCCTCTACATGAGTGTACAGAGCATTTAAATGGCTGCAGCGCACCAATATGGTGCGTTCGGAAGATGCCAATTTAAAAGGATTCGGTGTGTTAGGCAGATAAAGGTTAAGTTAACTCTACTGATGCTTTGTTCTGTCCTTTGTCTGCGTATGATTGCACGATGAAGGCCCTAATTTGGTTCCACGTGGTTCAGTTAAGAGTGATCTGGTTTGGTGCAGTCTGTTTTGGCAGATCATATGTAACTATAATGTGACCTCACATATTTAAGCACCAAATTTAAGGGAAAAATGTTGTCTGGCATTAAGTTAAACATGGCACATGCTTACAGTGCTCCTGTGCATTGTATAGTTCGGTCAGTGGTGTATGGTATTGTGAAATATTTTTCACATCTGAGAAACAAATGAGAATGCAGAGTTTTTGAACCATCTTTTGTAGAGTTGTTCATATATTTTTACTGTGTTTATAGGTGCAGCAGCATTGTCAAATGTTGTGGGTCCTTCCACACTAGGTAAGTTTAGTTGTTGCCATTTGTGAGGTACTGAATGTAGTCTTATACATATTCCTTGATGCCCTGGGGGAATGGATTTTCCTACATAAAGTAGGAAGTAATGATGAGATGTACGTGGTCGGACAATAAGTTCGTGAACTCGCCACCTTGTGCTTGCCGTGGCAGCAGTGGACAAAAGCCTTGGTATGGTTTGATGACAACATATCAGCATTTCACAGCTTTGTTGTTGTTGATCTATGGCAGTCTCTTTCTGAGTGGCATCTATTAGTATGTGCATGTATTTTGGTGTGCCACCGCAAGAATGTCGGAGCTTGAATTAGAGCAGCGAACGAACATTAAATTTCTTGTTGAACTAAGAAAGAGTAGCAATGAAATCAGAGAGATGTTAGTGCAAGTTTACGGGGATAATGCTATGAAGAAAACAGCAGTTTACAAGTGGGTGAAACTTTTTCTGAGGGAAGAGAAAGTGTCTCTGATGAAGAGAGATCAGGACGGCCAGCAACAAGCAGAACTGAAGAAAACGTTGCAGAAGTTCGTCAAATTGTGTGTGAAAATCGTCAGCTGACTGTCAGGAGCATGGCAGAGCAAGTGAACATCAACAGAGAAACAGTTAGGAAAATCTTAACTGAAGATTTTGACATGAGGAAGGTGTGTGCAAAAATGGTCCCTAAGGAGCTCACCAAAGAACAAAAACAAAGAAGAGTTTTTAGCTACTAAACAAATAACTGTGTTGGAACACCCTGCTTATTTACCGGATCTAGCCCCCAATGACTTTTTTTCTGTTCCCGAAGATAAAGGAGATATTGAAAGGAAGGCATTTTGATGACATCAGGAGTAATACAGTGGCAGCTCTGAAGGCCATTCCACAAAACCAGTTCCAAAATTGTTTTGAAGGGTGGACTAGGTGCTGGCATCTGTGCATAGCTTCCCAAGGGGAGTACTTTGAAGGCGACCATGGTGGTATTCAATAATGAGGTATGTAGCACTTTCACCGCAATAAGTTCGCGAACTTTATTGTCAGACCATGTATTGCTACAGGAAGGCATTAAATTACACATGATACACAGTCTTGAATAAACCATCATACAAGGCATTATATATGTGATTGAAATTAAATAATTTGATTACATAAGTTAAAGAAACTGTGTTCAAATGCAGTAAATGTAATAATGTTAAAATCAATTCTGATGTAATCAACAGTCTCGGCAATACCGTGTTTGCATAAATATAAGACTGCCCTATTATAAAGTGACTGTCCAGTAAAACGCATCTTCCAGCAAAGAATGTGTTGACCTGAATCTATGGACACCCATAGTAAAACACATTTGCTGAGAAAAATATTGTACTGTTAACCCTTTGGTGACCAAAGATAACCTTGTTGATCTACAGTTAGTATGATGCTGAGAATACTGAATTTTGCCTAAAGTTGTCAGACAAGGACATGCAAAGTAATGTGTGGCCATTCAAACCCTGGATCTTTTGCAGAGTACAATTGGTACTTGATTATAGTGCAAGAGGGTTCATTTCATATTCAGGCAGGTCTTGTTTTATGCCATTTCTTTTTATACTATTGTGCTTTAACATTACTTGAAAATTTATGCCACTCTTTCAATTTACGCATTAATTTTCAGTGTAGAGCGATTTGGCATAGAAAATATTCAGTAGTTTTCAGTTAAACACAATTCGGCATAAGACGATCTGTGGCCACACTTGTCTTGTGTTACAGACTAGTAGAAAGTGACATCACTCTCACACCATCAGTCACTTGTGTTGTTTGATTACATTGGTGATATGATCACATGGCTGATGTAGTTTCCCCTTGAAGAGCATTGGCATTTGTTATAAAAATTAGTTAGAAACATATATTTGCATCACCTAGTGCAATCCAGGTGAGAAATACATGAATGACAGTCGATATTGAAAAGAAATCGGACGTCGTGGATGAAGTCAGAACCTAATTAGCACCCCGCCTCATTTTTGGAAATCTTTGTTGAAATTGTAGCCATCAACCTTCAGTGTCATTACATGGTGCAGTGATTTGTGAGGAATGGAAATGGTGTTGTGGAGGGTGCTGCTAACAGTATGAACTGTATTGTAATTCTGGTAAAGGCAGGCATTGCAACATGACACATTTTGGTGCCAGCTTTTTTTGTTTGGGGTGAAGATAGCAACTAAGTGGTGCATGAGTAAAATGCTGCCATTGTGACTTGTCATGATCTACCACTACCTAAGTGGCTAATCTCATCTAGGCTATTATTGCTTGAATTTATGGTGCAAGAATGTTGACAGTAGAATTGACATTTATGTAACGAAAGTAATGGTTAGCTGGTTTCAAATGCTTTTTAATTCATATGGATTTTCTAATTCATTTCATGAAGTTTGGTTCGTTTCAGTTCATGCACTTCTATTTACAACCTCTTGATTAACAGTGGGATGTGTTTGTTGGCTTACTTCTGCCATATGTTGTTTTTGTGGTTGGCATCTTATTGTGTGATGAAATATTCAGCATCATAACTCATACTTAATGAAAGATGGATACCTTTTTTTTTTTTAATGCAGATAGTTCTGTTGTGTAAGAGTTTAATCTCAGTGTAGGAATGACCTCATTAATAGCCAGTTGCAGTGAGGTCCAGCCAGGCAGCTGCCCAGGGAACCACCCTAAAAAGGGCACTAGGATGTTGCTGGAACACTTGGAAATATGGTACTGTTAGACTGAGGTTTCCACACTGGAAAGAATTTTTCCAAAAATTACCTGCAGTTTGGGGATGTGCACTCAAAAAATGTTTGCTAGCCCCGTCCTAGGCTGAAAAAGTATTGGTTTTAAGGGGTGGCAAATTATTAACCTGTCCATTGTGCCCACATCTTGGTCCAACCCTTGTTATGGTTGGCCCTTTCAGGACAGGTGCTGGAATGCATTTGGATGTATGTTGGCTGGGATCAGGAAATACCATCCTGTGCCTGTTTGTGTATATGGGAAAGAAAAAAGTTACATATTTTACATTTATGTTGCCTTTTATTAAGTTCTTAAAATATGTAAAAACAATATAAATGCAAAACTTGTAAAACATGTAACATGGTACCAGTAGGTCATCATACTTTCATGTAAAGTATACAGCATTTGTAACATCACATATTGGTATGGCATTCTGAGGTTTATATGTGGAACAGGTAGTGTGCATGTACAACACTGGGCACAGAAATATGTGTAAAGAATATGACATAAATGGCAATAAGTCAGCCTGGTTGCCCAGATATGGGTCTGATATGGCAGCTAGGTGTAAACTAAACCTATCATACGATGTGAATACATGATAGCTGTTCAAACAGGCTAAGCTGACATTGTCTGTGTATTACACCAGGTGATTGTAAAAGACTTGCTGTGCAAAAGATGTGTTAGTAGGTTTTCTTGAGTAAGCTGAGTTACAAATCAGTGGCCATTGTAATACAGGTGTAAAAATGGTTTACTTGTTGTTGTACAGGTCTTGGTAACACAGCAGGCCTTCCAGCAAGTTTAGCAGGAGTAGGTGGTCTTGGGAGTGGTAGCCTTATTGGCTCAACACTTGGTGGAAGTAGTGATATAGGGCTTGGTGCTGGAGCATTTGGAGGTTCAGGATTAGGAGCAGGCCTTGGTCCTGCTGCACCTGGTCTAGCAAGTCTTGGAGGCGGTGCTGGAGGACTAGGAGGTGGTAGCAGCTCCTATGGAAGTGGGATTGGTGCTGGAGGCACAAGTTCATATGGTGGTGGAGCTGGAGGTGGTGCATATGGCAGTGGTTCATCATCTGCCCTTGGTGGTGGCTCAGGATACGGCAGCAGCGGCAGAGATTTTGACTCTTTGAGTGCAGCACTTGGTGGTGGAGGTGGTTACAGTTCAAGTGTAGCTGAAAGGGACTACAGAGTGGCAGCAGGTGCAGCATCAGCCTATGCTAATGGTCCAGGTCGTGGTTCATTAGGCGGAGGATCTGCTGGTAATGGCAGTCGGATATCAGACACAATCATTGTTAAAAATGTGAGTACAAATTCCTGAATGAATTGACAGTGTGGGGTCAGTGCATTAATAATTTTATGTTATCCTATTCATTTCTATAAAACTGTAAAGATTTAAATTGTGACGCAGTCCTCTTAGTAACCACACAGTAGTTGGAGGCAGCAAGTCTATCTGAAATTATAGTAACTGTAGTAGTGACCAGATTATTAAGTTGTTAGGGCATGGATGAAGAGTGGAAAGCACACCACCAAGCATTGTAACAGTGACTGAAGTTATGAATGTACTCCAAATAGACTTAATGTTTTGCCTGGCTGCTCGGAGGTGAGCCTAGTGATGACCATGCTGTGTCAACTGCAGCTGTGTGCTGGGTTTGGGGAGTTCAGCTAACAAGTAATCTAATCGCTGCTTTATTTACCTATCAACACTTAGGGTTGTTATCAGCCTCCTTACTGGACATAATGCCCTGAGAATACATCCGTATATAAGGGGGATGATCGACAGACAATCCCTCGTGGCGGGAGCAGAGGAAACCTCAGCTCATGTTTTGTGTGAGTGTGAAGCCTTGGATTCACTCAGACACAGCTATTTGGGTTCATTTTACTTGGACCCAGATGATGTTAGAAGTCTAAGTATGGGGGTAGTCTAAATCGTTAGTGAAGGAAAGGGGCTGCCATGATTTGGACATCAGATTATGGGGCTCAAAGGCCCTGTCAGAAAGGCCTATGTGCATCAGAGGCTCATACCCATTTACTATTCTATTCTGTTCTAATGTATTCTGCTCTACCTCTCAGCACAGTATCATATCTGACAAGAGTTGGATGTTGGTCAGCAGCGCTGTGAGTACCTCAGCAGTAGGGTTACTTTTTTCCCCTCGTAAAATCGGACATTTTCCACTTAATGACCACGAAAAAGAGGCCATATCATTGAAAAGGAGGTTAAAAAAATAGGACGTATAAGTAGTCATAGGGTCTTTGCAACTAGTACTTTACGTTCACGCGTATGAAATTCTTAGTCATGTTCTTCAAGCATGTTACTCTGAATCTTCATGCCATATGGTTATATATTTCTTCAAAAAAGTGGAAGAAATATTTTTTGCATCTATAATGGCATTAAAATATGTGAAGGCATTAAGATATAACAGATAGTCACAAATGTATTCCAAAATCTGGCCAAACAGAAATTTTTGATGTGAAAAAAAAAGATATCTTGGGGAAAAAGAGAATGTATAGTCATCCTACTCAAAACTTGCAAAACTGAATCAGTTCAGAATGCTGCAAGTAGACCAACATTTTACTTGATCATGTGCCACTTAGAAATGGAAGTCTTGTTACTTTGTGTGTGGTAAGAATTTATTGTGTATGATCTTGAAGAATTGATCTTAGAAAATGGCTCATTATGTGTTACAGCTGCCACCTGCTGCAACATGGCAGATGCTCCGGGATAAATTCCGTGAATGTGGAGATGTTAAATATGCTGAAATGCGAGGTAAAGACATCGGACTCGTAAGATTCGGCAGTGATTGGGATGCTGAACGTGCAGTTCGTATCCTTTCAAGAAGTTTTACTTCTGATTCATGATTGTGGCTGTCATGAAAAAATGGAGTGTTGAACATTTTAACCCTTCTGCATGGAGGTATTTAAATCCCTGTTCATATTGGGTTGGGGGATGTTTTTTCTGCAGAGTACAATGGACCCTCGAAAGTCGAACGGTTTGATTCTCGAACAACTTGAAATGCGAACAGAAAATTTGGTTTGAAACTTGAATAAAAATTTGAAAGTCGAACCACGAGCGCGGCATTGCACAGCATCGTGCGGCTTGTGTCACCGTGAGTCAACAAATAAGAACGCGGCTAGTTGAGTGCTGCTGGTTGGTCTGCACATCAGTGCATCCCCCCATAATTTCAGTTTAAAAAGTGAGAGTCTGTGTTGTCTAAGTATTTTTGTGATTTATTTATTTTCATTTTATTTTTAAAAATACCCATTTTTAATGGCACCAAAGAAAGTTACTAATGTTGAAAAGCCTAAGAGGAAGATC
>JGI20166J26741_12141139_pt1 | contig 18410 bp, 17 predicted proteins | sample TergutCu122P5_FD_26741 | JGI IMG/M metagenome (IMG submission 26741)
AATCCGTATAGAGCATCCTTGAAAGCTGCAATGTATCTATTACAGTAAAATCATGATCAAGACCTTGTCTTTTGCAGTTTATATTTATAAACGATATATCAAAAGATGCATTATGGGCGACTAAATTAGCATCTCTGCAAAATCTTATAAATGCTGGAAGAACATCCTCAATGCTCTCTTTTCCTTCTAGCATGTCATCGGTTATATTCGTAATCTCCACGATCTTTGAAGGAAGTTTTCTATGCGGATTTATGAGTTTAGAAAAACTATCCACTATCTCTCCATCTTTGATTTTCACAGCACCTATCTCGATTATAGTGTCTTTTTCTGGTGAAAACCCTGTGGTCTCGATATCAAATGCTACAAATTCATCGTCTATATTCTTATCTGCCGGATTTAATACTATCTTTGCATCATCGTCAATCATATACCCTTCAACGCCATAGAGCACTTTGACTCCATATTTTTTACTTGCCTCCATTGCTTCAGGGAAAGCTTGAACTACTCCATGATCTGTAAGCCCAATAGCCTTATGCCCCCATTTAGCTGCTCTTTTTATCATATCTTCCATAGAAGTTATAGCATCCATAGCACTCATTTTTGTATGTAAATGGAGCTCAATGCGTTTTTCTTCTGCAGCATCAATTCTTGTCTCTCTATCGATCTTTACTATATCTTGAGCCATTAAAACCAGTTCTTTAGAAAATGTATCGTAAATTAAATTGCCTCTTATCTTGCCATAAAAGCCAGGCTTAATATTTAGAGTAACACTTTCTGCATCCTGTTCTTTTAAGAAGAATTTTATGAGGATAGACGACGTAAAATCTGTAAAATAAATATTGTATAATTTCTTCAGTGTCTTTGTTAGAACTATATCGACTTTAAAAATCTCACCACAGAGAGCGATCTTCCCCATAGGTTCATTTAATTCGATTATATCGAGAGTTATATCATTAAAATCTTTCCCAATGACCACACCTTTACTTTCAGTAGATTTTTTCTTCGCTTCTTTTTGCGGTAAGACTGGTTTAGATTCTGCTTTTATCTCGGAAACTTTCTTAGGAGCATCGGTTTTTATCGTATCTCTATCTTTATTATATTCTAAACTTGCAAATAATTTCTCATCAAAAGCTAGTTCCACATTATATTTTAAATTAAATTTATCTTCAATTATTTTGCTAAACTTCTTCGTAAAAAAGGCAGCCTCTAAAATATTGGATATGTATTTGTTGCAATGATATATGATGATTTTTTCATCTTTAAACTCTCTTTCACAATTAAACAAAATCATCTTGCTCATAGGCATTTCATCTTCTATATGTTGTACAAGTTCTCCCCAATAATGCTCTAAGATATATTCCATTGTTAAGTTTTCATAATTTCTATTTAATATTACCTCTATTTTATTACAAAAATTAATATTATCATTTAAACATCGTTTAAATGATAATATTTTATCTGAGTCTTCTTCTTTTGCTATAATAAATACCTTTAATATATTTGATTTCTTTAAATATTGTATTTTTTTTAGGTTAAAGTTAAACTGAGAAATATTCTCTAAAATCGATTTTTGCAGATTCTCCATGAAAACTACCACCTTATAGGAATAGATAAGTGCCTATTTCTCATACAAGATATTTTTTCTTAACTATAGATAAAATTAAAATTTTATAGGAAAAAATATATCCTTAAAAATCATAAACACCATAAGTGCCATTAAAAACATATATCCAAAATAATTAAGGCTTTCAACAAGTTTTTGATTAGCTTTTCTTCTAGATATGATTTCATATAGGAAAATTACAATTTGACCACCGTCTAAAGCTGGAAATGGCAATAAATTCATTATGCCTAAATTTAAATTGATGAAAGCTATTATTGTAATCAATGGTAAGGCACCTTGCTCCGTTGCTGCAGATGTAACCCTTATTAAACTTATGGGACCACCTACTTCATTCATATGAGCCTGCCCTCTAAACAAAGTCCCGAAAAATCCAATTATTTGTTTGAACAAAGAAATAGATTGATTAATTCCATACTTTGCTCCTTCTATAAATGAAGGATGATCGTCATATTTAGGGTTTATTCCAATAGTATAACTATCAGATTTCACTGGTGTTATATTAAATGATAAAATAGCTCCATTACGATTTATTTCTAAATTAACGCTTTCACCATTATTCTTAGCCATATATTTGCTAAACTCATCGTAATTTGAAATCGTAATGCCATCAACACCTACTATTACATCTCCTTCTAATAAACCATTTTCTTTTGCTGGATATCCATCTATAAGCGTTGCTATTTTAGGAAGAGGTTTACTGTTATCGTCGTATGCAGGATTGAAGCCTAGTATATATCCCTTTACAGGCATCACATATATATCTTTTTTTGCTCCATCTCTTTTAATTGTAAGCAAAATTTTCTGACCTTGACTATTTTGAACTTCTATCTCTAGATCAGTATATGTAAATATTTTACTTTTATTTACTGCTAATATCTCATCATCTAACATGACTCCAGCTTCCCTAGATGGTGACAAAGCATTGAAAGTAGCTACCGAATTTAGAACTACTCCAGTTGCAAAAGAAATAGTAACAAAAATAATCAAAGCAGTGATGATATTTATTAATGGACCTGCAATCACTACAGACAGCTTTCGCCACGGTGCTTTTGAACTAAAACTCCTTTGACTATCGACTTCGCTCTCTTCTCCTAGCATTTTAACATATCCACCAAAAGGAAGGATTCTAACATTATATTGAGTTTCTTTTCCCTTTATTCCAAAGAGCTTAGGTCCCATACCTAATGAAAATTCTTCCACCATTATTCCATTTAATTTAGCTATAAAAAAATGACCAAGTTCATGGATTATTACAATTATTCCAAAAGCTAAGATTGCAATAATTATATATACAATTTGTGACATCGTTATTGTTAACCTCCGATTCTATAAACGTATTCCCTAACCTTTTTATCTATATAAATAAGTTCTTCTATTTGAAGACTCTCCTTATTTTCAAATTTATTTAAAGCTCTTTCTATAATATTCCCAATTTGTAAAAAAGTAATTTTATCTTTTAAAAATAAATCTACACAGGCTTCATTTGCACCATTTAAAATGCAAGGTAAAGCTCCACCTTCTTTTATAGCTTCATAGGCTAATTTTAAGCATTTAAAAGTATTTAAGTCTGGTTTTTCAAAAGTAAGTTCTTTAATATCATAAAAATTTATCCTATTTATTATTCTATTTGCCCTCTTTGGATAATTAAGCGCAAATTGAATTGGCAATCTCATATCTGGTGAAGATATTTGAGCGATAACAGATCCATCCACATATTCAACCATGGAATGAATTTTAGATTGTGGATGTACTACTATTTCTATATTTTCTTCACTGATTCCATAAAGCCAATACGCTTCGATTAATTCTAATCCTTTATTCATAAGCGTAGATGAATCTATAGTTATTTTAGGACCCATATTCCAATTTGGATGTTTAAGAGCATCTTCCTTTGTCACATGTTCTAATCTTTCTAAAGAATATCCTCTAAATGGTCCTCCAGATGCAGTCAATAAAATCTTATAAACTTCTTCTTTATTATTGCCCATTAAGCATTGAAAAATAGCACTATGTTCTGAATCAACAGGTAAAATTTTAACGCCTACTTCCCTAGCAAGTGACATGATTATCTTCCCACCCACTACTAATGTCTCTTTATTAGCAAGTGCGATAGTCTTCTTATGTTTTATAGCCTCGACAGTTGGAACAAGTCCTATCATCCCAACTACTGCAGTTACCACTATATCAATTTCATCTAAAATGCAAATTTTGATATTGCCTTCTTGCCCTATAAATAATTCAAATTTTAATCCTGTGGTCTCTTTATATTTTGCAATTTCCTCATAGCAATTTTCATCAAAACACGATACATACTTAGGAGAAAATTCTTCGATGATATTTATTAGCTTCTTATGATCTCTATTTGCTGAAATTGCTATGAGTTTAAGCTCATCTCTTTGATTTCTTATGCATTCTAATGTTTGAAGACCAATAGAGCCAGTCACTCCTAAAACTGAAATATTTTTCATAGACCCTCCTAATAATCATTATATTATCCATTAAGCGATTTTAGTCAAACTTTATAATTTTAATATTATACTTAAATATAAAAATATTGCCATGTTATTAAAAAGTACACTATCAAATCTATCCAGCATTCCACCATGCGCTGGTATTATATGACTAAAGTCTTTAATGCCATTATATCTTTTAATAGATGAAGCTACTAGATCACCCATCTGCCCAACAATCCCAGCAATTATTCCCATAAATAAGAAGTGAATCAATGATATATTTAAAGTTTTCCCAAAAACAACTCCAACTAGCATACTTACGCCTACAGAACCAATTATTCCACCGATTGAACCTTCCACAGTTTTTTTAGGACTTATGGATTCACTCAATTTTATTCTTCCAAAATTTTTACCAATATAGTAGGCTAAGATGTCACAGCACCAGGTAGTTATTAAAGGAATCCATATCAATAAATTTCCTTTTGGCATTGCATCTATGAGTAAAAGTAAACTCCAGGGAATAGATATATACATTGAAGGTATAAAGGTTACAAAGGCATCTATAATATTGTTTTTTTTAGAAAATAATGTATAACCCAAACAAACGAGTAAAAACAAAACAAATATCATAAGTAAATGATTTTCATCGATTTCATTACCTAGTAGGAATACATAAAAAATTACATTAAATAATATTCCTAGATATAAATTAGCATGTATATCCCTATTAGTAAAAGCATGGTAGAACTCATATATGCAAATTGAACTTAAAACTAATAAACCGTATCTTAAAACCTCTCCTCCAAAAATCAATAATAGCAAAAGAGGCGAAAATAATAGCATCCCTAAAACTCTATTATCAGTTTTAATAACTTTATTGATCATCATACACCTCCAAAACGCCTATCCCTTTTTTGATAATCTAAAATTGCTCTCCTTAAATGCTCTATTCTAAAATCTGGCCAAAATATATTTGAAAACCAAAATTCTGAATAAGCGCATTGCCATATTAAAAAATTGCTCAGCCTATACTCTCCGGAAGGTCTTATCACAATATCAGGATCTGGCATTCCAGAAGTATAAAGGTGATCAGAAATCATATTTTCATCCACATCGTCGATAGAAATGTTACCTAGCTTAATTTCAGCATATATTTCTTTAAATGATTTTACGATTTCGCTCCTTCCTCCGTAGTTAATGCATAGATTTAAGTGAAGCCCAGTATTATCTTTCGTTTTGTTCTTAGAATTTTTTAAATTCTTCTGACATTTTTCAGGGAGCTTAGTTATGTCTCCTATATAATTTATAACCACATTTTCTCTATGAAGTTCATCCAGCTCTTTGACAAGATATTCAACCAACAAGTCCATGAGAAAAGAGACTTCCTCTTTTGGTCTTATCCAGTTTTCAGTTGAAAAAACATAAACGGAAAGATATTTAATGCCAAGATTACTGCACTCACTAACTATTTTCCTCAATGCTTCAGCCCCAGCTTTATGTCCCATAGATCTTGGAAGGTTTCTCTCTTTCGCCCATCTTCCATTTCCATCCATGATTATTGCAATATGATTTGGTAATCTCTTCACATCTATTTTATCCATATCTACATCATTTTGTTCCTTTGATTGCCATAATTTCATAAAATTCCTCCATGAAATAAAAACCTGGAAGCCCAGGTTAGTCTATATAGCCATTATCTCTTTTTCTTTGTTTTCTATGATTTTATCGATGTCCTTAATATGATTATCTGTCTTCTTTTGAAGTTCGTTTTCTGCATTTTTTATCTCGTCTTCGGATATGTCTTCGTCTTTTTTCATTTTTTTCAATTTTTCATTAGCTTCTCTTCTAATTGCTCTAATAGCAACTTTTATATCTTCCCCTTGTTTCTTTATATTCTTTGCTAAATTCTTTCTAGTCTCTTCTGTGAGTTCTGGTACTACTAATCTTATTACATTTCCATCGCTTGATGGATTTATCCCTAGATCAGATTTTTGAATAGCCTTTTCTATATTCTTAGCAGTAGATTTATCGTATGGAGTTATCTGCAATATTCGTGGTTCCGGTACAGATATGTTAGCTAAAGCATTTATCTTATTGTTTTTGCTGCCATAGCACTCGACTAAAATTTTATCAAGCATAGCAGCATTAGCTTTACCTGCTTTTAATGAACTCAACTCTCTTTTTAGTACATCAATGGATTTCACCATCTTTTCATCAGCATTACTTAATAAATCCTTAATCACTTTTTTCACTCCTCTTATTAATTATTGCACACTATAGTCCCAATTTTTTCACCTGAGATTGCTCTTAAAATGCTATCCTCTTCGTTTAGTCCAAAGATTATTGCAGGTATGTTGTTATCCATGCATAAAGATGCTGCTGTGGAATCGATAGCCTGCAAGCCCATCTCAAAAATATTTAAATAGGTCAATTTATCAAACTTTTTAGCATCAGGATATATACTTGGATCCTTTTCATAAACTCCATCTACATTCTTAGCATAGAGGATCACGTCTGCTTCTATTTCTGCTGCTCTAAGTGCTGCAACAGTATCAGTTGTAAAGTATGGATTTCCTGAACCTGCACCAAATATTACTACTCTTCCTTTTTCAAGGTGCCTCATGGCTCTTCTTCTTATAAACGGTTCTGCTATCGCTTTCATTTCTATTGCAGTTTGAACTCTCGTTTCAACGCCAAGCCTTTCTAAAGAATCCTGGAGGGCTAGTGCATTAATACATGTAGCGAGCATTCCCATATGGTCAGCTGTAGTTCGATCCATACCTTTGCCATATCTTCCTCTCCATATATTGCCAGCACCTATTACAATTCCAACTTCAATTTCCAAGTCTACAACTTTTTTAATTTCTTTACCGACTTTTTGTACTATTTCAAAATCTATACCAAAACCTTTATCTCCAGCTAGAGCTTCACCTGAAAGTTTTAGCATTACCCTTTTATACATGTATATATTATACCTCCTGAAGTTATAATTTCAAATCATTTTATAGGAAAACATAAATAAAACTAACCTTATTCTAAAGAGGGAACTATAGCTCCCTCTTTAAAATAAAATCAATTATTTCCTTTTATTTGTTTTTGTACTTCAGAAGCAAAATCCTCTACTTCCTTTTCAATCCCTTCTCCTCTTTCAAATCTTACAAATTCAGTGCATTTTATCTCGCAACCGATTTCCTTTGATTTTTCAGCGATTAATTTTTTAATAGTATACTCTTGATCCCTTACCCAAACTTGTTCTAACAAGCATTTTTCCTTATAAAACTTTTGGATCTTTCCTTCAACCATTTTTTCAGCAATTTTTTCTGGCTTTCCTTCATTCATAGCCTGAACTTTATAGATTTCTCTTTCTTTCTTTAAGATATCTTCATCGATTGAATCTCTATCTAAATATGTTGGATTTGCTGCTGCAATTTGCATAGCTATATCTTTTCCTAATTGCAATAATGTATCATTAGTTTCATTGCATTCCAATTTAACAAGCACACCAATCTTCCCACCAGCATGTATGTAGCTATTTATAGCTCCACTGGAAGTTTCCATCTTTTTAGCTCTTCTTAAAGTCATATTTTCCTTAAGCCTTGCTATTAAATTGACAACAGCGTCTTTTACAGTGACATCTTCTGGTGAAAGCTTCTCATTTAATAAGCTATCTAAATCAGAACAATTAGATATCAAATATTGATTTGCTATTGCTTTTGCTAAATTCTTAAATTCTTCATTAGCTGCAACAAAATCTGTTTCACAATTGAGTTCGATTAAAATACCAGTTTTATTATCACTTGAAATTTGACTAGCTACAATTCCTTCCGAAGCAATCCTTCCAGATTTTTTACCTGCATCTGCAAGACCTTTTTCTCTTAATATCTCTATTGCCCTTTCCTCATTACCTTCTGCTTGAACCAATGCTTTTTTACAATCCATCATCCCTGCACCAGTTTTTTGTCTCAGTCCATTTACCATTGTAGCCGTTATATTAGCCATTTTATCTCCTCCTATATGATTATTTTATAAAAGGTAAATGAGAAACTCATCTACCTTCAAAATTATTATATGCTACTACTAAGCCGATTGTTCTCCTTGCCTTGCTTCGATAACTGCATCTGCGATTTTTGATGCTATTAATTTAACTGCTCTTATAGCATCATCATTTCCAGGTATAACATAGTCTGCTTCATCAGGGTCACAATTCGTATCAACGATTGCAACAATTGGAATACCAAGTATCCTTGCTTCATCAACAGCATTTTTCTCTTTCTTTGGATCAATTACAAAAATAGCACCTAAATTATCGATATTTAAATTTTTAATACCGCCTAAGTTTTTGATGAGCTTTTCCTTTTCATGTTTTAATTTAATGACTTCTTTCTTAGGCAAGATATCAAAAGTACCATCGCTTTCCATCTCTTCCAGTCTTTCAAGCTGTTTTATTCTATACTTTATTGTTTTAAAATTTGTGAGCATTCCACCCAGCCATCTGTTATTCGCATAATGCATACTGCACCTTGTAGCTTCTTCTTGAACTGCTTCTTGAGCTTGTTTTTTTGTGCCAACAAAGATGATTTCTTTTCCATCTTCTACCACTGATTTGATAAATGCATATGCTTCATCAATTTTGGCAACAGTTTTTTGAAGGTCAATTATATAAATTCCATTTCTCTCTGTGAAGATGTACTGACCCATTTTAGGGTTCCACCTTCTGGTTTGATGTCCAAAGTGAACACCAGCTTCTAATAATTGTTTCATCGATATTACTGACATTATTTATCCTCCTTAGGTTATATCCTCCACCACTAGACCTATGGTACACTATCTTAAGCACCTAACCATAGCAAAAATGATGTGTGTATTTTTCCTCAATTATTATATCATAGGGATTTAGTATCTTCAATAATTATTTATTTATTATAGCTTCTTTAAGCTTATTTATTGGCACTAAAAATTTAATTGATGTCCCTTTCGCTCCTAATGATTTTGTCTGTATGATGTTTGCACTTTCTAAAATTCGGAGTGCATTAACTACTACTGATCTTGTTATTCGAGCTCTATCTGCAATTTTTGATCCAACTAAAATACCATCTTTTTCATTTAATTCATCTATGATATGCTCGATAGCCTTAACTTCTGAATAAGATAATATATTGATTACTGAGATGATATCATCATTTTGTTTGAGTAGATTCAGGTTCTCTACTCTTTTATCGCATTTCTTAATCAAAAACACATAGGAAGAAATTATCTCAAATATTATTTCATCTTCTTGAACGAATTTTGAATTATACTTAAATAACAATATAGAAATATCTCTTGAGCTATCTATATCAATAGGAATTAATACTCCAAAGCATTTATCTGTTTTAGAACAATTATATTCATCAAATAAGCTTAAATCATTGTAGTTAAAATTAAATAAAATATCTTTTATGGAATTTATTCTTTTCGCTGTAGTTTCTCTAATCCCATTCTCTTTTTTTATTATAGCCCAACATGAATTTTCAGGGAAACCCACATAATTTGAAAAAAGTATTTCTCCACTATCTTTTACAACAATACCGCTGCAATCCATGTTTTCATGAAAATAACTTAACAATTCATTAAATAGTTCGTTTAACTTCTGGATTTTTTTAAGCATATTTAAAAATAACCTAATCTTATGGAAAGTAGAGTTCATCATAATACTCCTTATCATTTGTTAATATATATTATATGCTTTTATTTTTTACTTTGCTCTTCTCCTTTGAAGGGCATTGAGCGTTAGAGCAAACAGTATAAGTACCCTTTGTTTTAGAAGTCTTTTTAACCATTATTGAGCCACAAATATTGCAAGTCTCATCCACAGGTTCATACCAACTCACAAAATCACAATTAGGATAGTTCGAGCATCCATAAAATGTTCTACCTTTTTTACTCCTTCTTATTTGGATGTCACCGCCACATTTAGGGCATTTGACATTGTTTAGTTTTTTAACAATAGGTTTTGTATTTTTACATTCAGGATAATTAGGGCAAGCTAAGAATTCTCCAAATCTACCTCTCTTAATTACCATCATCCTTCCGCATTTGTCACAAGGGACATCGCTTACTTCATCCTCAATAGTGATTTTTGAGACTTCTTTTTCAGCTATATCTACATTTTCCTTAAACGGACTAAAAAAATCTTTAATTATTTTCTTCCAATCTGAATTTCCATTTTCTATTAAATCTAATTTATTCTCCATATCTGCTGTAAAATCTATGTCGACTATGGATTTAAAATAAGTTTCCATGATTCTATTGACTATAATTCCAAGTTCAGTGGGAATGAACAATTTCTTTTCTTTTTCCACATATTTTCTAGCAAGCAATGTAGAAATGATAGGGGCATAAGTGCTCGGTCTTCCTATTCCATTTTCTTCTAAAAATTTTACAAGGGATCCTTCTGTAAATCTAGGAGGAGCTTGAGTAAAATGCTGTTTACCATCGATAGTATTATATTTTAGTTCTTCTTTTTCCTTTACCGAGGGAATATTAAAAGACTCGTCTTCATTGTCAAATGTATAACTATAAAGCTTCATAAACCCATCAAAGGTTATCTTGCTTCCGGATGATTTTAGTATATATTTGCCGTTTTCAACTTCTATGGTCTTTACATCATATTCACAGCTTGCCATTTGGCTAGCGACAAATCTCTCCCAAATCAGTTTATATAATTTATATTGTTCATCTGTTAAAGAGCCTTTAGCTTTATCTGGAGTTAAGAGCACATCAGAAGGTCTAATTGCTTCATGAGCATCTTGAGAATTTTTTTTGCTTTTATATACCCTCTTAGCTTCCGGAACGTATTCTTTTCCATAATTTAAAGCAATAAAATCACGGCAAGAATTTTGAGCTTCATTAGCTATCCTGGTTGAATCTGTTCTCATATACGTGATAAGCCCTATAGTGCCGTATCCTTCTATGGTAACACCCTCATATAATCTCTGAGCTATATTCATAGTTTTCTTAGTGGTATAATTCAGCCTTTTATATGCATCTTGCTGAAGGGTACTGGTTATAAATGGCGGCAATGGATTCTTCGTCCTCTTGGTATTCTTTATAGATTTTACGATGAATTTGCCTTTTTTTAGTTCATCGATTATTTTATTAGCTTCTTCTTCATTTAAAATCTCTATCTTTTCTCCATTGCATAGAGCTAATTTTAATATAAAATTTGGATATCCTTTAACTGCTACTTCAATTGTCCAAAATTCTTTCGGCACAAAATTCTTTATCTCTTCTTCTCTATCGCATATGATTCTCATTGCAACGGATTGTACTCTACCTGCACTGAGTCCCCATTTTACCTTTTTCCACAATATTGGACCGATTTCATACCCAACGAGCCTATCTAATACCCTTCTCGCCTGCTGAGCATCTACTAAGTTCATATTTACTTTTCTTGGATTCTTAATGGCATTTTTAACTGCAGTTTTAGTGATTTCATTAAATTCTATCCTAAAGATCTTATCTTCGTCTACTTTTAAAATATTATTTAAATGCCATGAAATGGCTTCTCCTTCTCTGTCCGGGTCTGTAGCTAAATATATTTTTTCAGATTTTTTTGATGCTTTTTTTAATTTTTCTATGATTTCACCTTTACCCCTAATGGTGATATATTTAGGTTCAAAATTATTTTCTATATCTATTCCTAATTGACTTTTAGGCAAATCTCTAACATGACCAAGGGAAGCGATGACTTTATAAGTACTACCCAGATATTTTTCAATAGTTTTAGCCTTTGCTGCTGATTCAACTATAACTAATCTCTCTCCCATAAAAAAACCGATCTCTCGGTAAGCACCCCCTTTAAAGCTTATTCATTAACACATTTTACATAATAATTTCCTATAATACAAGTGATTTTATTTTTAAATTGTAAATTTAAAAGCAATACATTTAATTTTTCATAATCTATCTTGCTATATTTTTTTATATCTTCCAGATGCTTTGGTGTAAAATTTATTATTTGCAATATCCTTTTTTCTTCCTCTGAAAGAGTACTCTCTTCTTCTTTAATCTCGATGCCAAAATATGTACTTAAATCTTCTTTTGACGTGTACATTAATGCACCTTCTTTAATTAAATTGTTGCAACCTTTATAGTTATTTTCATTAATGCTTCCAGGCACCGCCATTACATCTTTGCCTAATTCTAATGCAGCGGTAACTGTATATAAAGATCCACTTTTTTCTGAGGCTTCTGTGACGATGACAATTTTGCTCAGGGCACTTATGATCCTATTCCTCTGTGGAAAATTTTTAGGAAGAGGAGGATAACCTAATGGAAATTCGCTAAGTAAAAGCCCATCTTCTGCGATTTTATCTATTAGTTTTTTGTTTTCCATGGGATAATATACATCGATTCCACACCCTAAAACCGCTATGGTCTTGGTATTTTTTTCTATAGCTACTCTGTGGGATATAGAGTCAATTCCTCTTGCTGCCCCACTGATAATCGTAATATTCATGGATGATAAATAGCCTGCGATGGATTTTGTAATCGCACTTCCATAATATGAACACTTTCGTGAACCTACAACTGCTGCTATATTGGTATTTACCAGGTTTAAATCGCCTTTATAATAAAGAACTGCAGGTGGCATATATAGCTTTTTTAATTCATCTGGATAATCTTCATCTCCATATATAGTAAAATTAATTTTCTTCTCTTGTATTTTATTCATGAATTCTTCAATTTGTTCATCTTTTGGTAAAATATCTTTTGAAAAATCTTTAAAATCTATATCATCGATATTGTTCCTAGATTTTAATATTTCAATTTTATCCTCATTCTTCAGTTCTAATAATGCAAATATGATTCTATTTTTATTCATTTTACCTCCTCAGGCTATGACCCTAATACTATTTTTTAAAATTATTACCATATTTGTCCTTAATATTCTTATTTTATGATTAAAAAAAATTTAGTTGTCAATATTTTAGCTAGAGGTGAATAAAATAAATGTATCAGGAATTATCAAGCTCAACTTTTTTGGGCATAAATGGATTTATTATAAAGGTAGAGGTGCATATTTCAAACGGTCTTCCAACATTTAATATTGTTGGACTTGGCGATGCTGCTGTTAAAGAATCTAAAGAGAGAGTAAGGTGTGCAATTGTAAATTCGGGTTTTGATTTTCCACCTGGTAAAATTATAGTCAACCTATCGCCAGGGAATATCAAAAAAATCGGAACTCACTTTGATGTTGCAATTGCTGCTTCAATCCTTCTTGCATCTTCGCAAATAAGCATCGATCCAAAGGATAAAATTTTTATTGGAGAATTATCTCTTTCAGGTGAAGTAAGACCAGTTAAAGGTATCCTTCCAATGGTTATAGAAGCATTACAGGAAAATATAGATAACATCATACTTCCGCTAGATAACTTAAGAGAGTGTTCTATATTAAATGATATAAACTTTTATCCTGTTAAGCATTTAAAAGATTTTAAAAATGGTCTGAAAAAAATCCATTTAAAGCAATTCGACGAAAAAACAGAACAGCGGTACGATATAGATATATCATCAATTATCGGTCATGAATTTGCAAAACGGGGTTTAGAAATAGCTGCTGCAGGAAAACATCCACTTTTATTGATTGGTTCGCCAGGTTCAGGTAAGACAATGTTAGCCAGATCAATTTGTTCCATACTTCCTGATCTAACCCGGGAAGAAGCTATTGAGGTCAGTAAAATTTATAGCATCATGGGATTATCAAGAGATAATAACAGATTATTATTATCACCACCATTTAGAGATCCACATCATACCACTACCCCAATCGCTATGTCAGGTGGCGGCAATTCTTTAAATCCTGGTGAAATAAGTCTAGCCCATAATGGTGTCTTGTTTCTTGACGAAATATTAGAGTTTAAAAAACCAGCAATTGAAGTATTGAGGCAGCCCATAGAAGATAGCAAAATAAAAATTTCAAAATCATATGGCACACTTGAATATCCTTCAAATTTTCATCTAATCGCTGCGTTAAACCCTTGTTCTTGTGGATATTTTGGATCTAATATAAAAAAATGTACGTGCACAGAAAATGAAATAAAGAACTATTTAAGAAAATTATCGGGACCTATAATCGATAGATTTGACATGTCTATAAGCGTTTCAAGCATATCATTTAATGAAATTAAAAATAGAAAAAACAAAAAAGCTACAAACGAAATCAAGGAAAGGGTTATAAATGCTCGTGAAAGGCAAAAATCAAGATATAAAAAATTAAAAATAAAGTATAATAATCAATTAACTGGGGATCATTTATATGAATATTGTAAATTAGATAGCGATAGCGAAGAATTCCTTGGAAGCCTATATAAAGATTTTGGTTTTTCCTTGCGCTCTTTTAACAATATAATCAAGGTTTCAAGGACAATATCTGACTTAAACGGTGAGGAATATATCACTAAAAAGCATATAACCGAAGCTTTAAATTATAAAGTCACCATTTAATTAAATTATAAGGGTTGATAACGAATATGATTTCTCAAAATAGGAAAAAATTAGGAGATTTAGGAGAGAATTTAGCACAGAGCTTTTTGCTTTCTAAAGGCTATATGATTTTAGACAAGAACTTCAGGTGTAGATTTGAAAATATCTATGGTGAAATTGATATCATCGCAAAAGATCAGAATTTTATCTGTTTTGTTGAAGTAAAAACAAGATTTGGCAATATTCACTCAAACCCTTCTGAATCAGTGACACAAAAAAAGCAGAGGAAAATTTCCAATGTAGCACAACTTTATTTGCTTAAGAAAAAATTAACCAGATTTAATGCTAGATTTGATGTTGTGGAACTCATATTCAATATTGAAACAAGTGGTTATTCTATTAGATTGATAAAAGATGCTTTTTATTGCAATTTATAATAATAATGGGCTGTCGCAAAACAGCCCTAATTTTATATAATTAAGGCACGAAAGTTTTTAAAAAATCTATTCTTCCTTTAATTTTGTATTTGCCTAAAAAAGCTGGAACTAAAATGCAATCTCCCTTTTTAATGTCTAAAACACCGTCATCATATTCCAATGTACCTGTTCCATCCAGTAAAAATAATATATGAAACCTTTCCTCATCACTGGAATCTAATAAAAGATCTTTTACACAATACTTTTCAATAGCAAAATACTTGCAAATACAAAGATTAGTCTTTGTATAATTTTCATAATTTAAAGTTAATCCAGTGCATTTTTCTGGTTTATAGTTAAAATCTATAACATCTAAAGCTTTATCTATATGAAGAGGTCTATTTCTTCCATAATCGAACACTCTGTATGTAATATCGCTATTTTGCTCTATTTCTAAGATTAAATTCCCCTCTAATATAGCATGTACAAGACCACTTTTAATAAAATACATATCACCTTTTTTTATTTTAACCCTGTTTAAATATTTTTCTAAATCATTATTTTCTATGCCTAATTTAAAATATTCCTTATTGCAATCTTTTGTCCCAATTATTATTTCGGAATTTTCTTTTGCATCAAGAACGTACCAAGCTTCGGTTTTCCCTAAAGAATTTTCGTTTTTCATGGCATAATCATCATCAGGATGCACTTGAACAGATAACTTATCCTTTGCGCTTATGATCTTAATTAAGAGAGGAAACTCATCTTGAGGTATTTTTGTCCCCATGAGTTTAATTCCTAATTCTTTCATCAATTCCAATAGTGTTCTTCCTTTATGTTCTCCATTTTTAACTATGCTCATGCCATGCTTATGGCATGTTATATTCCAAACTTCACCAATATTTTCACTAGGCATATCTTCTACAAAATCTTCAAAATCACTTCCGCCCCAGATTTTATCGTAAAATAAATTTTCAAATGTGATTGGATACATAGTACACTTCCTCATTAATAAATAATTATCATTTATCCAATTCTTCTTTTATATTTTCAATTTCATCTTTTATTCTTTTCACAACATCTTTTGAAATTACATGAGAAATTGAAGTAAAAGCGACATCATCTGTTATATTTCTATATTGATGACTTGCCCAATCTCTAAATTGTTTAATAAAAATTTGATTTAATTCTAATTTTCCTAATGTTTCATCGGTCATTGATTTTGTTAACTCAAATATATCTCCTACAGTCTGTACAAGTCCTCTTCTTGTCATATATTCAATTTTTGATAAATCAGTATTAACTTGGACTTTATTTTTCTTTAATGAATATATAATTTCATTTTGATATTCCTGTATTTTCCTTAATATTATAAGATCTCTTTTTTTATTTTTGCTCATAAAACCACACAATCTCTTCTTCTATCTCTTCTTTAAAAAGTCTATTTCCCTTCTGATTTAAAGCCTTGTATTCAACTACATCTGTTTCTTTATTATATTTTTCCTTAAATACATCTCTTAAATCTGTAATAAGATTTAAGAATTTTGACAAATCCTCAAATGTAAATGGCTTAGCGTAATTATAGTCTATGATTAAATCTATATCACTATCTTCAGTATAGTCTCCTCTTGCAAAAGAGCCAAAAACGCCGATTTTCTTGACATCCTTTTTATTTTCAAAATTATTCAATATTTCACAGCTATCTTGTTTTATATGACTTAAATTAAGATCCATATAATCACCTTTCAATTCACATTCATTGGCTTAACCATATAATATATTATAACACTAAATTTAAGTTCTATTTTATGATCTTCTGAATAATATATAATATTGTCAGTAGTATCTAATGGTAAGATTGAGAATGATTGATTTTACCCAGATCTGGCACAAAGCTTTTATTAAATCTGCTTTGTGCCAGATTTTTTTATGAATATATGTAAAAAGATAATTAATATAGTTTCCTCGCTTTTACAATGAGTGACAGCGGAAATCGTTTAGCCTTGCTTGGCGCATAATAATTCGATGAAAATTCAATTTCCTGCTCCATTGTTTCTTTATTTGTTTCCTCTACCATTCGCTCAACAACAAAACCTGCAGCAGCGAGAGCGTTAATATAATCCGAAAGTCGGCGATTAAAAAGAGTGACAGGATTATCTCCCTTTACAAATGAAAATGGTACAGCTTCATAATAGCTACCAGAAAAAATTAACTGCTCATCCTTTGCTTCTATACAGTGCATGAATGGGTGATCCCAACTGAAAATGAAAATCCCATCCTTTTTAAGATAAGAAGCAATTAGGTTAAATGTGGTCTGTAAATCCACTGTCCAGCCGATTGCATATATTGAATAGACAACATCAAAATAATGCACTGGTAAGCCTGGATTTTGTTCCATAGGAGAACAGAACAAATTAGGAGCGTACCCATTTTCGTACAAATACTCTCGTGCATTTGCAACTTGACGGTCGGATATGTCTAAACCCCATAATTCACCTGCTCCTTGATCACCACACCATCTCAAAGAATGACCGCTGCCACATCCTATATCCAGGATCTTTTTATTCATTAGAGTAGGAAATAGATGTAAATCATCCTCTATAGGGCAAAGGCATCCATAAGCAGGCAAAGCTGTAACACCAAACCAGCTATCGGCCATTGCATTCCATGAGGATTTATTTTGAGTAAGTATGGAATCGTATAGAATGCTTTCCAGTACGTGAATGTCTTCTTTTTCTGCTTGCTTTATTGATATTTTACTCATGTTCTATGTCCCCCATATGCTAAAATATATCGATATTTAATTATAACATATCAAAGTTAACTCTAAAATATTAAATTTAGAGTGAAAACTCAATTTAAAATGTTCCTAAAATCAAAAGAACCTTTAGATACTATTCACCAAAAAATCATCTATTTTTTATCAATGTTAAGATTGTACGTAGGAAAAGTATATTTTAATGTACAGCAAATAATCCATTGCTTTTGTTTCTTTATTTTTGAATCAAACTCATTTTTAAAAGTAATTTCTTACGATCATGTCGAAGAGTTTTTATTTTACTGCTTCCATTTTCTTTATGCTTATTGCTAAGAGTTTATTTATTGTAGCTTCATCTAATTTTCCAGCTTCAAGATAATATCCTATTTGTGCCATGTTAAATTTAGTTTTAAAGACATTATTAAATCTTCCTGAAAATACACTTGCTCGAAGCTTTGCATATTTTTCTTTGAATGTGAGCAAATGCTTTAAGAATGTATCCAATAGTAAACTACAAACAGTTATTGATATTGTTGTCATATATGGTTCCAATTTTTCAATTCTCTTTAAGAGTTTCTCCAGATCCTCCATCGTAATATCTTTTTTTCCTGTCAAAAGCTTTAATCTGTGGATTGCTTTGACTCCCTCTACTCCATAAACTTCAAGTATCTTCTCTTGAGTCTCCTTTGGAA
>JGI20166J26741_12142250_pt1 | contig 18405 bp, 7 predicted proteins | sample TergutCu122P5_FD_26741 | JGI IMG/M metagenome (IMG submission 26741)
CCCTCTCCAGGAGGCGCGCGGTTATTTTGACGCCCATTGGATAGCCGGAGACCATCCCGGAGATCAGCGCGAAGCCGCCGGCGCCCGGGAGCCGGAACAAAGGCCGCGTGACCGGGCCCAGCAGGCGTCCGGCCGCCTCGACCGCCCCGAGCTCCGTCAGCAGATTCACCCCTGCCATGAACGGGAACAGCGACGGGAAAACCACATCGAACCAGAGTTTCAGGCCGTCGGAAGCCGCCCCGGTCATTTCGGACGGATTCAAAATGACAAGTATGCAGAGAATGGCTATAAACGCCGCGATTATGCCGCTTTTTGGGTTCTTCATACCAGATGTATATGACACGGGAAGGAAAATCAGACAGGACAATTTGCACAATAACAGGATTATGAAACGCCGTATAAATATCTTGTTTTTACCCTCCCGTTCCACTATAATGGACAAGTTATACCGGAGTGCGAAAACCTTTGCTTCCTCTGTCGACATCGTCGGCAAATGTTTTCAGCATCCGGTGTATATCACCTCGTTTCCGCGGGAATGGATGATTCGATGACGGAACCCGGCCAGAAAGCCAAGCTGGAAACAAAGGACCTGCACCTGTACTACGGGGCTTATCACGCCCTGCGCGACATCACCATGGACATTCCCGAACGCGCCATCACGGCTATCATCGGCCCGTCCGGCTGCGGAAAGTCCTCTCTCCTGCGCGTTTTCAACCGCATGAACGACCTCATACCCGGCGCTTCCGTCCGGGGCGAAGTTTTGCTGGACGGGGCCCCGGTCTACGGGAAGGACACGGACGCCGTCACGCTCAGGAAAAAGGTGGGCATGGTCTTTCAGAGGCCGGACGTGTTCCCGATGAGCATTTACGACAATGTCGTCATCGGCCCGAGGCACCACGGGATAAGACGCAGGCGGCGGCTGGACGAGATTGCGGAAAAAAGCCTGACCCGCGCGGCGCTGTGGGACGAGGTGAAGGATATTCTGAAAAAGCCGGGGTCGTCCCTCGCTCCCGGCCAGCAGCAGCGCCTTTGCATCGCCCGCGCCCTCGCGGTGGAGCCGGACGTCATTTTGATGGACGAGTCGTGCAGCGCCCTCGACCCCGAATCCACGATGAAGATAGAGGAACTGATGCTCGACCTGGCTGAAAAGTACACGATAATAATAGTCACGCACAACATGGAGCAGGCTCGGAGGGTGTCCGACATGTCCGCGTTCATGATGATAGATGAAAACAAGGTCGGGACGCTGGTCGAATACGCCCCGACGATGCGGCTTTTCGCCAACCCCAAGGACAAGCGCACGGAGGATTACATAACCGGGCGGTTCGGATAGCGGGGGACGGCGGGGACGCGGCGGTTTTGCAGGTATCCGTTCCACATATTGTACAACCCTTGGAGGACCCCGTGAGAAAAACCTCGCCGGCTATTTCGTTTCTGACAATCTGCCTCGTTTGCCTCGTCTTCGCGTCTTCCTGCGGCAGGCAAAACGCGGACGTCATCGTCGCGGGCTCCACGTCGGTGCAGCCCTACGCCGAAATTTTGGCCGAGGAATACGAACGGCTGTACCCGGGGAACGCGGTCGACGTCCAGGGCGGCGGGTCCGCCGCGGGCATCACGGCCGTCCAGTCCGGCGCCGCCGATATCGGCATGTCCTCCCGCGCCCTGAAGGATGGGGAAAAATCGCTGTGGTCGGTCGAAATCGCCAAGGACGGCCTCGCGATCGTCGTAAATCCCCAAAACCCGGTGACAGACCTCACCCTGGAACAGATACGTAAAATCTATTCCGCCGAGATAACCGACTGGAGCGAGGCCGGCGGCACGAGGGCGAAAATACATATCATCACCCGCGAGGAGGGCTCCGGAACCAGGAGCGCCTTCGAGGACCTGGTCATGGCCGGCGGCCGGATATCCGCCGGGGCCATCGTCCAGGACTCCAACGGCACGGTGAGGCAGCTCGTTTCGAGCGATAAAAACTCGATCGGCTTTATTTCCCTGGGCTTGGTCGACGGGACGGTGAAGGCCGTCTCGCTCGGCGGCGTCGAGGCGTCGGCCGCGAACATCGAAAACGGCGCCTACGGCCTGTCGAGGCCGTTTCTGTTCGTCTGCCTGGGCGAGCCGGAGGGGCGGGCCAGGCAGTTCATTGACTTCGTCCTTTCGGGCGAGGGGCAGCGGGTTTTGACTCACGAGGGGCTAATCCCCAGGGCAGAGGGGGCGGTAAAGTGAGGCGCTTTAAGGAAAAGCTGTCCGGGCGCATTTTCTTTGTCCTCGCACTTTCCTCCATATCCGCTCTGGCGCTTATAACGGTGTTCATCGTCGCCAAAGGCGCGCCGATTTTCGTCAAGGTCGGCGTGCGCGACTTCGTGTTCGGGATGAGCTGGGCGCCGGGCCACGGCGAATTCGGGATATTCCCGATGATCGTCGGGACCCTGTCCGTCACGCTCGGCGCGGCGGTATTGGGCGTTCCGCTCGGCATCTGCTGCAGCATTTTCCTGACCGAATTCGCGCCGTCCGTTTTGAAAAGCGTTTTCAGGCCGGCGATCCAGCTGCTGGCCGGGATACCGTCGGTCGTTTACGGTTTCTGGGGCCTGATATTCGTCGTCCCGTTCATCCGGGACCGCATCGGCGGGCCCGGCCTCAGCATCCTGGCCGGCTCCGTCATCCTCGCCATAATGATTTTGCCTACCGTAATAATGATTTCGGAAGTCTCCATCCTCGCGCTACCCCGCCAATACAAGCAGAACGCGCTCGCCCTGGGCCTTACGCACTGGCAGACCATCCGCTCCGTCATGCTGCCGGCCGCCAAGTCCGGTATCGTCGCCGCCGTCATTTTGGGCGTCGGCCGCGCCGTCGGCGAGACCATGGCTGTCATCATGGTCCTCGGCAATGCCGTCGCCCTTCCCAAGTCGATCCTGGACCCGGTCAGGACGCTGACGACCAACATCGGCATCGAGATGGGCTACGCCTCGGGCGAGCACCAGCAGGCCCTTTTCGCGACTGGCATCGTGCTGTTTATCCTGATAATGATATTGAACAGCGCCGCGCAGTTTATAACCAGGAGGAAATAAATAATATGCGAATAAGCCCGCGCGCCGGCGAGAGAATAGTCAAGGTCCTTATTTGGGCGGCCGCCATGCTGGTAATGGCGGTTCTCGTGTTTATCGTGGCGTATATACTGGCCAAGGGCCTGCATGTGATCGACTGGAGGTTCCTGGCGAGCGCGCCGTCCAACATGGGACGCTCCGGCGGGATCTCCACCACGATAATCGGCACCCTTATGGTGACAGTCACGGCGGTCGTCATCGCCGCGCCCCTCGGCATCGGGACTGCCTTCTACCTGGCCGAATACACGCGGGAGAACTTCGTCACCAAAATCATCCGGTTCAGCGCGGAATCCCTGGCAGGCATCCCCTCCATCGTATACGGGCTTTTCGGCCTGATCTTCTTTGTCGTATACCTGGACATGAGGTGGTCCGTCCTGTCGGGCGGGCTGACCCTGGCGCTTATGATCCTGCCGACCGTCATACGCACGTCGGAGGAGGCCATAAAGGCCGTTCCCTACATATACCGCGAGGTCAGCTTCTCCCTCGGCGCGACCAAATGGCAGACGATAATCAAGGCGGTCTTTCCGTCGGCTCTCAGGGGCATCGCCAACGGGATCCTTTTGAGCGTGGGACGGTGCATCGCCGAGACGGCCGCCGTCATTTTGACGGCAGGCTCGACCCTTCGTATGCCGACTTCCCTTTTTTCGCCCACGCGGACGATGGCCGTCCATTTCTATATCTTGGCCAGGGAGGGCATCTCGATGGAAAACGCCTACGGGACGGCCGCGCTGCTGATCATATTGATATTCCTGATAAACGTCGTCGCGAACACGCTGATCAACCGGTTTGTGGCCAAGAGCCGGTAGGGTAAAAAATCTTAGGGAACGGTCTTGACAGTTCCGTAATACAAACACAATTCGTACGGATGACCGTTACGTATGTTCCAGAGGTGTAAAATGTCCCCGCAGCCCAAGTTCGTCATAAAAAACCTCAGCTTCTATTACGGCGGCAAGCGCGCGATCCACGACCTCAGCCTGGACATTGCCGCGAACGAGATACTCTCCGTCATAGGCCCCGCAAACAGCGGCGTCACGACCTTGCTCCGTGCGCTTAACCGCCTCGGCGATCTGGTCCCGGGGGCGCGCATGGAGGGCGAGATACTGATGGACGGGAAAAGCGTCTACGACCCCGACGTCAGCGTGACGGAGCTCCGCCGAAAGATCGGGATGGTCTTCGAGGTGCCGACCCCGCTTCCGATGTCGATCTTCGACAACGTCGCCTACGGTCCGCGCCTTATAGGCAAAGCGAACGGGAAATCCGTCGCGGAGAGCGTGGAGCGGGTTCTGCGCAAGGCGGCCCTTTGGGACGACGTGAAAGACAGGCTTAAAACGCCGGCCATGTCCCTGTCCGGCGGGCAGCAGCAGAGGCTTTGTTTCGCGCGGGTCCTGGCGCTCGATCCGGAGGTGGTGCTTCTGGACAGGCCGTGCTCCGGCCTTGACCCCATATCGACCGCCAAAATCGAGGAATCCCTCTCCCAGCTGAAGGAACAGTACACGATCGTCGTCGCCCCGCACAACGTCCAACAGGCGGCGCGCATTTCCGACAGGGTCGCCTTCATGCTGACGGGCAGCCTGATCGAGGAAAACAGGAATGTGGAAATTTTTTCGCGTCCGAAAGACCAGAGGACGAGCGATTATGTTACCGGGAGATTCGGATAGGACGCGGCCGGAAAAAAGGTGATCCGGTAATGACAATCTGAAGGAGGGCTTTCAATGCTGAAATGCGCCATAACCCACCCTGAACTGCTCAGGGCTTTGGCGGCCGCCGGACACGGGAGCAATATCGTCATCGCCGACGGGAACTTTCCCGCCGACATCGGCGTCCCGGAACGCTGCGCCAAGGTGTTTCTGAACTACAGGCCGGACGCGCCCAAGGTGCCGGAGGTACTGGAGGCCGTACTGAAGATGATAAACGTGGAAGCCGCCATGGCCCCCGTGCGCGACGATATGGAGGACGTGCCGGTTTTCCCGGAATTCAGGGCTCTTCTGCCAGAGGGGATCAAGCTTAAAAAGATCAAAAGATGGGATTTCCGCGCGGCGTGCATGTCGCCGGAGACGGGGCTGCTAATCCAGACCGGGGACATCCGGCCTTACGCCTGCATCGTGCTGACGGTTGGGGTGAGGACGGAATAGGGGTTATTGATACTTGTGAACATCCGGTATATGTCTTACAACCGCGGTTTACCTTTTTATGCCACTTGAAGCGAATGATACCTTTCGTGCAGATTTTTCCGTGTGATTTCCCATTTGCGAGGCTTTAATCCGATCAAAGCGCAAGAAATATTTTCCAACCCCCTTCGGCCGGCTTTCCGCGACGCACGATTTTCCCGGTTTTGAGCGAATGCGCCCGAAAATGTAATAAATTTATCATATTCCTGTCATCTTGACAATTTTCCTTTTATATGCTACTTTATTGCTATTATGTGGGCGCAAGGTTCCGCTTGCGCTAATGTTGCAAAAAATGGCATTGCGATTAGTGCTGCCTCATTGTTACATATCGACATACTTTTGTTAGTTGACAGCCAGCCGATACAAGCCACTTTGACTCCTTAAAAGCATTTGGCGTGTTAAGGTGTCGCCTTTTGGCGTATGGCTGTTTTCTATATGCTGTTTCGTCCGCACACAGCTGCGGCCGGAACAACGGCACTGTCCGGATTTCCGGAACCGCATGGCGGCTGCGCGGTTTTGGCGGCCAGGGACCCGTGTACGCGGGCGGACTGCCTGCCGCGCTCCTCGGATTTCGCGGAGCAGCACTCATACCGATTCAGGACTCATACGTATGCGCGTAGTTTGAAGCGGATATGCCTGAATCGGCGCAAGAAACGCCGGAATACATAGGAACACGCGCTTTCCGCTTGGCCGCTGCCGTTCCGATCAGCCCCTATACGTATCTTTGCCTGAAAAAATCAGCCTGGATTCGTATAAACCGGATGCTGAAAACATTTACCGACGACGAGCCGACACGACGAATGCTTCAGCGGCGTGTCGGCGACGGAGGAAGTTATTGTTTTCACACTCCGTATAAAAGGGCGTCTCGGCGCGCCGGCCCGGGGGGCGTTCGCCTATCCGGCGATGCAACGCCGCGGGGCGGGCTGCCGCCATGCGTAACGAAATCCATTCTGCCGCTAACGCCATCGCAGCATTGCGGCGAAAATCCACGGAAAGGGAGGCGATGCGCGGGCTTTCTTCCGCGCGGGAACGCGGAGGGCCGCCCACGAACAGAAACTGTCCGGCATAACGGACAGACCGCAACAACGCGACAAGCGCAGACGTATGCCGGTTCCACGATCGGAACCGGCGTCGGGAGGCAAGCCTCCTGCTGTTGTTACGGGAGGGGCCCGCGCGTCTGCCGATGAAACGGTGCCGCGCATCGTTTCGCTGTTTTTCCCCCAAAACACGCGCGTCGGTACATACCGATCCAAAATACCGCGTCCCACTGACGCGCCGGAAAACGGCAACGCAGACGCGATCAGCTTCTCAGAAACCCTGCCCGTACCGCCGGCTCTGCAAACCAATTTATATAGGCAGGGGTGTTGAATATCATAAGAAAATTCATAAAAACTCCTGTAGCGGTGCTCTTGACTCTAATTATGCTTCTGTCAGGTTTACCATACATGAGTTTTGTGGCAAACGCCCAGATGTCACAAGGGCAAAAGACAAAGGGCAACTTTGTCTCGATCTTTGTCGGGTCGTTCCACACCATATTGCTGGACGACGAAGGCCGCGTATACACCTTCGGCAACGGCAGCTACGAGGGCAACCTCGGCCGCGGCTATACCGACGCGGCCAGCGAGACCACGGCCGCGCAGGTAACCACCGGCTGGGACTTCGGCGCCAACGCTCCGGTTCAGATGCCCTGGATCAAGCAGGTCTCCGCCTCCAGGTCCGTTACTCTGGCCCTGGACGGCAACGGCGACATATGGTCCTGGGCCGGCGAGGGTACTGCGGCGCAGCTCCCGATCGAGCTGGGCCACGCGCAGACGCCCGTCATAAACGGCAACGCCCACTATCCGGCTAAGGTCAACATGCCGACGGGCGTCAAGGCTGTCAAGATCGCGGCGTCCTGGTACGGCGGCCGTTTCCTCGGCACCGACGGAAACATCTACGCCTGGGGCTACGGCAACAGCTCCGCCGACGCCACGATAAACGCGACCGTCACCGACGGTAGCAACAACCTCGGCCTCGGCGCCTCGACCGGTTCGACCGCGATACCGATGAAGATCGCCACCGACAACCTCGGCGGCATTTTGCCGAGATTCGTGGACGTGGATTCCTCGAACTACTGGGGCTACGGCTGCGGCATCGCGCTGGCCGATAACGGAGCGGTCTACACCTGGTCCATGACCAACAACAGCACCACCGTCCTCCCCGGTTCCTCGGGCAGGCCCAGGCAGGTCACCTTCCCGGACATGGGCATCGGCACGGCCGATCCGATCGTGAAGATCCAGGCCGCCAGCGGCTTCTGGGGCGTACTGACCAAGAGCGGAAAGGTCTACACCTGGGGCAACAACACCTATAACGGCGGCGGAACCGCCGGCCCCAAGCTGGGCAACGGCACCACCACCGGCGCGGCCAACCCCACGCCGATTAACAACGTGCTGCTGAACGGCAACGTCGCCCAGACGAGCGCGAGCCTGCTCCCGGCCCCCATATTCAAGGACATTTCGCTGTATTCCTGGGGCTGGATGGCCTTGGACGTGAACAACAACATCTATGTCACGGGTACTAACACCAGCGGCAGGCACACGGGTTACAGGCCCGACACCATCAACAACGCCGCGCCGACCGTGTCCACCCCCGACCAGACCAACGGCTTCGTGTCGGCCTACCTCAGGGGCCTGTGGCCCTCCGACGTGCCGATAGGCACGAAGATCATGAGCATCAGCGAGGGCTACTCCGGCTCGGGCTTCATGGATGAAAACGGAAACTGTTACATCAACACCACCAGCACCATGTCCGGCGGCGGCACCAACTCGGGCGCGACGACGGGCAAGACGGCCGCGCCGTGGGTGCACATCCAGGGAGACACCACCACGCTCTTCACCTCGCTGGCGGTCACCCCGAGCGAGAACGTCAAGAAGTACGACAACGGTACGTCCAGCCTGACGGTCACTCTGAGCCAGCCCGCCACTCAGGTCCAGTACGTGATACTGTACCCGAACGACACGGCCACCTACAACGGCTCGGCGACAGACCCCTACGGCCCGGGCAGCGGAATGTTCGGGGCCGGGCAGACCTACTACAGCCTGTCCTTCTACAAGATCGACCCGCCGTATTTCCTGGCCGGTTCCGGCCAGAAGATACTCGCCTCGCAGAACGGCTCCGCCATGACCTCGCGTTATTACGCCAACCCGGCGATAACGCAGACGATGTTCAACGAGGCCTTCAACAAAAAGAACAACGGCAAAGACGCCGGCACGCTGACGATGCAGAACTCCACGACGTACACGATCGCCAACAAGTTTGTCGACAACTGTATCGTCTGGCTGCAATCCACCAGCGGAACGCAGACGACGCGCATCATGGTCCCGTTTGACAACGCCTACACCTCGACACAGGTCTTCGTGCGGGGCGTCGCCAACGGCTCCAACGTCGTCCTCTACGGGCCGTCCGCCGTGCCGCAGAACCAGGTCGCGCACGGCTACTACTCGGGCTCGGGCTACGGCCTGCCGCTTTCCTACGACAAGACGCAGCTGGCCTACAACAACACGGACCATAAGCCGCCTCTCGGCTGGGACGTGGTCCAGCCGATCCCGCTGACCGACACGACGCTGTACCCGAACCTGCAATACTACACTCTCGCCCCGAACAACCAGACGGCGGTGGGAGCGGTCGACGAATACGGCGTCGCCCACAGGACGGACGCCTCCAAGGAGCTCGTCCTGGACAATTTCGCTTTCTATACCGAGGCGAACACGCCGGTGATCGATCCTGCCAAGGGCGTCGTGAACACCGTGACGTTCACCTATGACAAGAACCCGGAATATTGGGCGACCGCCACGTACAACTTTGTGGACGAGACCGGCGCGCCGATAAGCGTCAAACACGCTAACGGCTCTTTCAGCACCGACCCCGTCACGGTAACGAACGCGATACCCGTGGGCTCCGCCGGCAAACTTTCCCAGCTTGACCCGTATACCCCGCCGGACCCGCAGAACGACAGCTACGCCCCGATAGGCTACACCATCGGGACCGCGCCTCCGGGCGCCACCGTAACTCACACCACGTTCCCGGACGGATTCAACCCCACCGTCCTCAACACCTCGCCCGTGCAGATATACATTGTCTACAAGGCCGGTTCCAAGACCGTGGAGGAAAGTTACTACAGCGTGGATTCCGCCAACGCCCGGACGGCCATAGCCAACAACGGCGGCGTGTTCACCGTGAAGAACGCGTTTGAGAACGGCACCGACGTGGATAGACCCATTCCCCAGATCAACGGCTATGTCCTGACAGGGTATGAGGTCTGGAAGCAGCCTGACGGCGCGACCACCTTCACATTGGACAGCACGGTGAATTTCCCCTGGACCTATGACGACCCGACCGACCCGTACACCTCGGGGTATTATAAGGCGAGCGACTTCAAGGTGACGGGGATAGACGCCAACTATCAGGTGCGCTACCTGTACAAGGCGTCAGCCGACGGGAAGATCCCGGACGATTTGAAGGCGCAGGCGGTAATCACGTGGAGCGGCATGTCTTCGGGCGGCACTCCCGTGACGTTCAAGCGCGTGGTCGTGTACGACCTCACCGGACAGACAAGGACTTATAACGAGGACAAGGCGACCAACATAACCGACCCGTATAAGCCCGACCAGTGGGTTTTCGACCCGACGGCGATGACCCCCGCGGGCAGCCCGTCCCCCACTACGGTGACTTTTGACCACAACACGGTCAAGAACGTCAACTTCTATTACACGTCCGACATGAACAACAACGGCATACCGGACGCGGACGAATACATCAACATCCAGTACCGGGCCTACGGCGCCTACACCACTGCGATCAAAACCGACACCAAGGTGCAGCCGTTCCTTCTGGGCTCGACGTACAGCGGCGTGGCCCCGGACATCACGGGCTACTATCCGGTGGGCTGGGTCGAGGGTGCGTATACCGCAACCATGACCGACGACGACATCCACATGATCGACAACATGCAGGAGTCGCTCGCCATAGCTTGGGACGTGCCCGTTCTTCCGAACGGCCCGTCGATGACAATCATCTACAAAAAGGTCTCGACAATGACGATCAAGTACACCGCGACAACGTACGCGGGCTCGGTCGTCATCATGCCGGACCAGGTAATAACCGACCTCGTGGGCGTGGACGTCACCGGCCAGGTTAGCGATCCGCTGAGCGGCAATCCGCTTTGGATTTTTGACCCCGTGAACTCGGTCATCCCAGCCAACGACAGGTACGTCATGCAGGACACGGACACTGTGTATCACCTTTACTACAAGGAGAACACGAGTTACCGCCTGTATGTGAAGTCGGCCAAGTCCACGGACAACAAGATCGACTTCCAGAACACGCTCCGCTATCTGCCGAACTTCGGCGCCGTAACGGTCACGGCGGACCCGATCCCCAACTACTCGGTAAAAGGCTGGACGGTTTACGACGATAACAACGTCATACTCGACCAGTACATGGCCGGCGATCCGATCGACAGCGTGACGCTTAACACGGTTACCGACGGCAACCGGAAGATCGAGTTCCTGTACGCGCCGACCGACACCTCCGTAACGATCTACGCGGTGGACGGGAACGGCCAGGCGATTCCGGAGTATACCCCCATCAGCATCCATGCCCTGTACGGCACGGCGTTCAGCATGACCGCGCCTTACATCCTCGGCTGGAACCTGGACGACAGCGTTACGAAGACGATCGCCTCCGTCGACGACACCCATAACACCATCACGTTCAAGTACAGCCAGGCCACGGGCAACGTCACTATTATAATGAAGGAAGACAACGCGTCCGGACGGGTCATCAAGACTGCCAGCGCGAACCTGACGTCGGCCAACACGGCGGCCAACCCGCTGACGATCAACGTGCCCGACCTGGCCGCGGACTACTACACGGCCGTGCCCGGACAGACCGCGAAACAGCTGGTTTACGACGGCAACTCCAAGACCGTGGAGTTCTACTACACCAAGATGCTCCGCGGAGTGGACATCATCACCTACGACGTGACCAACCCGGCGAACAAGGTGCTGCTGCACACCTATCCCGACGCGGGCAGCTACCGCATCGGCGAGACGGCCCAGCTCCAGGCGCCCAACGAGGCGAACTTCAAGCTGGTCACCACGACCCCGCTTACCGTCATTATCAACCCGGGAACGGGCAACCAGCAGGTGGAGTTCGACTACACGACTTTGGCGCAGAACGACGTTGTCGTAAAGGCCATTGACAGAGTCACCGGCTATGTCCTCCAGACGTACACGCTTCAGGGCATAATCGGAGACTCCATGACGGTCACCGCGCCTTACGTGATCGGCTACAGGCTGGAGGACGGCGCGTCGTCCACGCAGAGCGTGACGGTGCCCGGCATCGCGAATTTCTACTATGTCAAAGACGTCGTCACGGTCACGATAGCGATGGTGGACGCTAACAACAGCCCGATCGCGCCCCCGGCCGGCGTTCAGACGAAATTCGAAGTGGCCATGAACAGCGACTTCACGGCCTATGCCCCGCATATCCCCGGATATGTGCTGCAGGAAGGCACCGCCGCTTTTGTCACGTATCTGTCGATCAACTCCGACCAGACGGCTACGTTCCACTATCAGCCCGCCACGGTGCAGGCCGTCAAGGTGCTGGTCACCGGCACGGACGCCGGAACCGGCAAGACGCTCTACACCTACACGGCGACGTATGACAGGAACGTGGGCGACGTCCAGATCAGCGCGTTCGACATCAACGGCTACGCGCTCGACGCAAGCACGCCCTCGCCCGCAACGGTCACCATCGGCACGGCGGACATGTCGGTCACGTTCAAGTACAACAGCCTGAAGCGCACGATCACCATCAAGGCGATCGACACCTCCGGCGCCGCGATACCGACGTTCACCCCGTTCCCCGTGGCCGCCTCGGCAGGCCAGGCGTTCAGCTACAACGCGCCTTACATCAGCGGCTACAACCTGGTGGGCAGCGTGACGCAGTCCATCAACCCCGTAACGGCCGACGCGGACATGACGTTCACATACGAGAGAGCGGCGGGCAACGTCGTCATCACTCTTAAAGAGAACGACACAAACGGCGTCGTCATCAAAACGATCAGCGATACATTGGCGGCGGGCGCTTCGAAGACGTATACGCCTCCGAGCCTGGCAAGCGACTATTACACGGCGCAACCGGGCCAGAGCGAGCTCGTCACGAACAACGGGCAGCCGATGTCGATCGAGTTCTATTACAACAAGGACATGCGCCTGGTCAACATCGTGGCATACGACACGACCAACAGCGCGACGCTGAGGACGCTCTCGAACCAGGGCCCGTACAGGGTCGGCGAGGCTTCGTCGTTCAGCGCCCCGTCGGTGTCCGACCTGGGAAACTACGCGCTCACCGATCCGTCGCCCAGGCTGGTGATGATCGCCCCGGGCACGACCAACCAGACAGTGCAGTTCAATTACCGCGACGTGTCCACCAATCAGCTGGTGGTCAACGCCGTAGATCCGAACAACAACATCCTCCAGACCTCCGTCCTTATCTCGACGACCGGCACGGAACTTACCGTGGACGCGCCGAGCATACCGGGCTGGATGCTGAAGGCCGGCGAGACCACGCCCAAGACGGGCACGGTCCCCGGAACCGTAACGTTTGGCTATGTGCCTAACGTCGTGACGGTGACCCTGAGCCTTAAGGAAACGAACTCCAGCGGAGCGGTCATAGCGCCGCCGGCGGGAGTGCCCGCGACTTACAAGGCCGAAAAGGGCTACGACTACACGATCTACGCTCCGCACATCCCCGGATATCAGCTGATGCCGGGTTCGCTCGCCTCGATCACCTACAGCCAGATCGCGACCGACAAGACCGCCGAGTTCTACTATCAGAAACTTTCGGACGGCCTGGCGCAGATACTGGTCAAAGGCACGGACGGGGCCACGGGCCAGACTCTCTACAGCTACACGAAGCTGGTGGACAAAAACACCAACAACATTTCCGTCGCCGCGTTTGACCTTAGCGGATACCAGCTTGACACGACAGTGGCGGGCAACGTGTCGCCGAAGATCGTAAACGTCGGCAGCGATAACGTCGAAGTGAATTTCGTATACGCGAGCTTGCGCCGGACGATCACCATCGCGGCGCTCGACAACGCGACAGGGCTTGCGATAAGCGGCTTCACGCCGATTCTGGTCAGCACGATGGCAAACCAGCCGTTCAGCTACAACGCTCCGTATGTCAACGGCTACAATCTGAACGGTTCCGTGACGCAGACGATTGCCAACGTGACGACCGATCAGACTCTGACGTTCAGGTATGACAAGGCTTCCGGCAACGTGGTCATCACGCTGAAGGAGAACGGCCCGACGGGCCCGGTCATCAAGACCTACAGCGCGATCCAGGATTTCGGAACCACCGTGGTCTACACGGCTCCCGACGCGGCCATGGCGGCCGAATTCTACACGCCGGTCACCCCCGGCAGGACCGTCACGGTCACCAATAACGGGCAGCCGATGAACGTCGAGTTCTACTACACCAAGAACACCCGCAACGCGGACGTGCTGGCGATCAACCAGGCGACCGGCGCGACGATCGGTTCTAACATGAACCAGGGTCCGTATAGGGTCGGCGAGGCTTCCTCGTTCAACGCCCCGTATGTCGCGGGCAATTACGCCCTCGTGGACCCGACGCCCAGGCTTGTGTTCGTCACGGCCGGCGCGGGCAACATGCAGGTGCAGTTCAACTACAGGTCCCTGACGCAGAGCCAGTTGTCCGTGCTCGCGGTCGACGCGAACAACAACGTCCTCCAGAGCTCCGTCGTCACCGCGGACGAGAATACCACCCTCACGGTCAACGCCCCGAGCATCGTGGGCTACCGCCTGGCCGACGGCGAAGCGTCGTCGAAGCAGGGGACCACGCCCGGAACGGTGACGTTCAGCTACGTGAAGAACGTGGTGACCGTGACTTTGAGACTCGTTGACAACAAGGGCGCCGACATATCCGGCGTGAACAACAGCCAGACGAGCTTCGAAGTGGCCAAGGGCACGAATTACACGGCTTACGCGCCGCAGATACAGGGATACGCGCTGGATAAAAACGTTCCGGCCACGGTGACCTATGCCAACATCTCCCAGGATCAGTCGTACACGTTCGTGTATGCGCCGATTTCGGAGATAGTCAAGGAATACTCTGTGAACGTGACCGTCACGGGCATGGACGAGGTCACCAACCGCATCCTGTACACCTACTCGACGCTTCAGCCGAAGAACTCCGGCGCGCTTTCGATCAGCGCGCTGAATGTAGACGGCTACGCGCTGGACAGCGCGAGGAGCCCGTCCCCGGCGAACGTGACGGTAGCCGAGGCGAACATCAATCAGGTGTTCTACTACACAAGCCAGGCCGTCACCGTAACGATCCGCGCCGTGGACACCCTGAACCAGCCGATACCGGCCTATACCGTGCAGCAGGTTCCGGCGACCCTCGGCCAGGCGTTCAGCTACAACGCGCCGTACATCCCCGGCTGGAACATCCAGAATCCGGACACGGTCACTCAGGTGATCCCGAGCGTCGGCCCGGCCAATAACACGATAACGTTCGTGTATGCGCAGGCGACCGGCAACGTGACGGTTCTCTGGAAAGAGGACAACACGCTCGGCAGGGTCATCGGTTCCGAGAGCTACAACATAGCCTCCGGCGCCGGCCCGCTGTTCGTGCAGGCCAAGAACCTCCAGACGCAATACTACACGCTGAGCGCGTCGTCGCCGCTTGTGCAGCAGGTCGACTACAAGGATTATCCTCAGACGATCGAGTTCTACTACACCAAGAGCATGTCCACCGTTACGGTAAACACCTATGACATTACGACCGTACCGGCGGGCACGTTGATCCATAATTATCTGCAGGGCCCGTACCGCATGGGCGAAGTCGCCGCGTTCTCGGCATATCCGGAAACCGGAATGGCCTTGGTGGGCAGCGCTACCCAGTCCGTGCTTATCAACACGAACCCGCAGACTGTGTCCTTCAACTACAGGAGGATCACCGCCGACCAGGTAGTGGTCGAGGCCGTTGACAGCGGTTCGCCGGCCAAACTCCTGAGCTCCACGGTAATCCCAGCCACGGCCGGGACCACCGTGACCGTGAACGCCCCGGCGATCCCGGGCTACGCGCTGGCGCAGGGCCAGCCGCTGAGCCAGGACGTGCCGGCGGGCAATAAGGCCACGTTCGTGTATGTCCCGAACGTTGTAACGGTCAGCCTGAGCCTCAAGGAAACGAACTCCGCCGGAGCGGTCATCGCCGTTCCGCAGGGCACCCCCGCGTTCTACACGGCTCAGAAGGGCTACGACTACACCGTCTACGCCCCGCACGTGCCGGGTTACGTACTGATGCCGGGTTCGCTGCCTTCGATCACGTATACCGCCATTTCAACCAATGTGACGGCAGAGTTCTACTATCAGAAGCTGTCCGAAGCGCTGCTGCAGATACTGGTCAAGGGCATAGACAAGGACACGCAGCAGACGCTTTACAGCTACACCAAGCTGGCCGACAAGAACAGCATCGTGGCGGTCACGGCGTTCGAGCTCGGAGGTTACGCGCTGGATCCGGCTTCCCAGTCGCCCGCGACAGTCAACGTCGGAACGGCGAATAAGGAAGTTACGTTCACGTATTCGAGCCTGCGGCGGACTATCACGATCGCGGCGGTCGACAACGCGACCGGAGCCGCGGTCGACGGCTACACGCCGATTCTGGTAACCGCGATGGCCGGCCAGGCGTTCAGCTACAACGCCCCGTACGTCAACGGCTACAACCTGAACGGCGCCCTGACCCAGACGATTGCCAACGTGACAACCGATCAGACTCTGACGTTCAGGTACGACAAGGCCTCCGGCAACGTGGTCATCACCCTGAAGGAAAACGGCCCGACAGGCCCGGTCATCAAGACGATGAGCGACACCATCGCCGTGGGCGCGTCGAAGGACTACGCGGTTCCCGACCTTTCAGGCGATAACTACACCGCCGTCGCCGGTCAGCAGACCCAGACCGTCACTAACCGCGGACAGGCGATGTCGATCGAGTTCTACTACACCAAGAACACCCGAATGGTCGACGTGCTGGCGGTCGACGGGACAGGCGCGACGATCGGCTCGAACATGAACCAGGGCCCGTACAGGGTCGGCGAAGCCGCTTTGTTCAACGCCCCGTACGTGCAGGGCAATTACGTCCTCGCCGACACCACGCCGCGGCTGGTGATTGTCACGGCCGGAACGGGCAACATGCAGGTGAAGTTCGCCTTCAGGGACATTACCGAAAGCGACCTGATCGTGTACGCGGTCGATCTTCAGAACAACGTGCTCCAGACCTCTAAGCTCTCCGCCGCGAAGGATACCACGCTCACGGTCAACGCCCCGAGCATCCCGGGCTACCGCCTGAACGACGGCGAGTCGTCCTCGAAGGCCGGAACGGTTCCGGGCACGGTGACGTTCGTATACGTAAAGAACGTGGTGACCGTAACCTTGAGGCTCGTTGACAACAAGGGCGCCGACATCTCCGGCGTGAACAACAGCCAGACGAACTTCGAAGTGGCGAAGGGCACGAATTACACGGCTTACGCGCCGCAGATCCAGGGATACGTGCTGGATAACCCGGCTCAGTCCTCTGTGACCTACACCAACATCTCCCAGAATCAGTCGTACACGTTCGTGTATGTGCCGATTTCGGAAAAAGTCAAGGAATACTCGGTGAACGTGACAGTCGCGGGCACGGATGAGGCCACGGGCCAGGTCCTGTACACCTACTCCACGCTTCAGCCGAAGAACTCAGGCACCCTGACGATCAAGGCGCTGGCTGTCGACGGCTACACGCTGGACGCCGCCAGGAGCCCGTCCCCGGCGTACGTGACTGTCGCCGATTCGGACATCAGCCAGGTGTTCTACTACGCGAGCACGGCGATGACGGTAACGATCCGGGCAGTGGACACCCAGAACCAGCCGATAGCGGCTTACACCGTGCAGCAGGTTCCGGTCACCCTGGGCCAGGCTTTCAGTTACAACGCGCCGTATATCCCAGGCTGGGATATCCAAGACCCGGCCAAGGTCACTCAGGTGATCGCGAGCGTCAGTACGTCCAATAACACGATGACGTTTGTATACACTAAGGCTTCCGGCAACGTGACGATCCTCTGGAAAGAGGACGACGCGAACGGCAGGGTGATCGGTTCCGCGAGCGCCAACATAGCCGCGGGCGATCCTCCGCTGACAATCACCGCCCCGGACCTTTCCGCCAACTTCTACACGCTGATCTCCGCCAGGACACAGACCGTGACCGCCCCGGGGACCTACGAGTTCTACTTCAGGAAGCAAATGGCGAACGTCACGGTGAGTTCGTACGACATCTCGGTCTCATCGCCGGGTACTTTGCTCCACACATACGCCCAGGGTCAGTATCGCATGGGCGAGGCCGCCACGTTCTCGGCGTATCCGGAAAGCGGATTGCTCGTGGTCGGCGGCGTGACCCAGACGGTGCTGGTCAACACCAATCCGACCGACGTAAAATTCAACTACAGGGCCATCGCGGCCGACGAGATACTGATCGAGGCCGTTGACGACAATCCGGTCCAGCCGAAGATCCTTCGCCAGACGACCATTTCCGCGGCGATAGGCAGCACGGTGACGGTGAACGCCCCGTCCATACCGGGTTATCTTCTGGCGGCGGGCCAGCCCTCCACGCAAAACGTGCAGGCCGGAAGCAAGGCCACGTTCGTGTACACGGCGAACACGGTGACGGTCACGCTGAGCCTTATTTACAGCAAGACGGGCGGCGGTATACCGGTGCCTCCGGGTACGGCAAGCGCGTATAAGGCTGACAAGGGCTATGACTTCACGGTCTACGCTCCGCATGTGCCCGGCTATGTGATCGACGGGCCGCAGACTCTGACCTTCACGGCCATCAACTCGGATAAGACCGCTACCTTCCATTACCTGCGCGTCGAGGACGTGATAGACACTTACTCGGTGCCGGTGACTGTAATCGGCCAGGCGAACGGGAGCAACACGGAGCTTTACCGGTACGTGGTCAACAAGGCGAAGGGCAGCGGCAGCTATCAGGTGGCCGCGCTGACGATGAACGGGTACACCCTGTCCGCCGACACC
>JGI20166J26741_12145584_pt1 | contig 18397 bp, 5 predicted proteins | sample TergutCu122P5_FD_26741 | JGI IMG/M metagenome (IMG submission 26741)
AAAAAAAAACTCCTGCGTTTTACAGGACACAGAATACAGGCAACCTAATGAGCACGGTCGATTTTGCCACCTTCATCCCTGTGTTATTAACCAAGTTACGCCTATGCACACACGCCACAAATATCGTATACCTAGATATAATCAATACATACTAAATATTATGATGGCGTGTATTTATTGTCCATAGTAATATCCTGGACATATTTACCAACATGAAAAAAACTGATTACCGTGAATTGCTACCATGGAAAGTGAAATACAACACTGGCACCTGAAAACAGTCTTTGTTTCAAAACATGATGGAAGTAGTACAGGCTACTGCACGGTATAGGAGTAAAGTGTATTGCAGTGTTTCCTAAACCTACAAGTACACATGCGCATATGTATTTTGTGTGGTCAATCTCTGTTCACCCTGCTGTTTAGAATGATCATACCAAGATGGATGAGTGGGACATAGAGTAGATATACCCGACATGAGAAATATGCATGCAGTTCTTGTTGGAAAATTGAAGGTGACTGAACTTTTTGGGAAATTCAGGTGTAATAATCGTTCATAGGTTGTGAGTGTTTGGACTGGGTTTTAACTGGCTTAGGATAGGGTCCAGTGGTAGAATGGTATGTACAGTAATGAACCACCAGGTTCCTTCAAGTTGGGTAATTTCTTGGCCAGCTGAGAATCTATCACCTTTTCTAGAAGGAATATGCTCAATAGAGTTAGTCATCCCTGTTTGGGGTGTGTTATTTTTCAGTGTGTCACAGATGAATCCATTTTTATTGGACATGCTATCAGCTGTAATCCTGATTTTCTGCGCTATGTCTTCTTGGTATCTGTTACAATTTTCTTAAGCCAATTTAAAATACAAACTACAGCCTTTATGTCAGATATAAGAACACCTTTACAGTTATAAGACTGACAGCTACTGGACTCATATATTGGATACAATTCTTTTTTTCTTTCTTAAAATGAACTTACAGTTGGGTACTGCATTACATGTCTCATTCTTCTCACTACATTATTGCTGTGATGTCCATTTGTTTCCTCCTCATCATCTGATGAAGATTCTTTGACATGCTGAAGACTGTAATTGTCTTCAGGTCATTGGAATATGTTGTTGTTGTCGTCGTCATTGTCATTATCATTATCATCTTCATTGTTAGCATTGTTGTCAAGTAAACATGGAATGACAGTTTGGTGGATTTCATTATTCTGTTTGCTCTTGTCTTTCACTGATGGATTGTGATATAGAATGGAATATTTACAATCACTGTAATATTGGTACTGATTTGGAGGAATCTTTTGTGTCCTTTCTGCAAGTACTTTTTTCTTGTAATTATTATTATGCTGGTTGAAAATCTTGTTGTCATGTGAGGCATCACTCACAGACATATGGGTTATATAGTCATCATTGACATTTCTTAAATCTCTCTCAGAAGAAGTGGATGTGATGAATTCTTTGTTGTTATCTTCATGCTCTGAATGGTCTTTGGACTCATCATGTTTCTCACCAGACAATAAAGACTGACTGACCCATGCTTTCAAAATTTCCTGTTCAGATGGTTGGGGATATTTTTCCCTCCCAGATTTGGAATATTTTATTTCTTCATTATTATCATCATGTGATTCTTTATTCACTTTTCTCTTTTTGAAAATCAAGAGAGCTCTGGCATTTTCTTCATTGTTATTCACATGTGATGAATGTTGTATGTGTGGGTTATTGTAGTTCTGTGTCTCCAGTGTTGATGGATTTGGTTGGATGATTTCTTCCAGTAATCCTCCATACTTCTTCCAGTTTTCCAACAACACAGGTCTCGTAGACACTATGCTGTTTTGTATTACTTGATGGTAATTTTCTTCTGGAATAGTCTGTATATTGTGGTAAGAATTTGACCTTCTCTTAGTGTATAACTTTGGTTGTAGACCTGTCCTGTCCGTGTACATATAAAATCTGAGTAGCTGAGGTGAATCTAACACGTTATAAATATCTGTCATTGAGTTATCATACAGGTTTTGGTTTTCTTCATTGTTGTTATGAATAATATTATTCATCATAATGTTTTCTTCGCCAAGAGTGTCTGAATATTGAAAATTAGTATGTATATTGGGCTGCTGGTTGTGGGAATTTAGAAGGATATCTTGCTCTGTATTGCCTGACTCCAAATTTGAGTCCATTTCATAGTCATATTCAGGCTCACTGTTGATATTCATTTCATAAATAGCAATGGGGACAGTGTTTATATGTTCACTGTTGGAAAGTAACTGGTGGTCATTCAGCTTGGTACTAGCAGCTGGTATACAGATGTAATTTTTATACCAAGGCCAAGGCCCACAAGTAGAACGCTGTGTCCTCATGTCACTCTTCTGTGGCAGATGAGCAAGGCTGATGGCAGTGTCAGTTACGTCATCGCTCCTCGCAAACCCTGCTGTCAATTTAAGGTTTTGTTTTGGTTTTGTGGTAATCTTATTTGTGGTTTCTGATTTGCCACCTTTTAGAGAAGGTACTGAGTGTTCTTTTTTTGATATAGATGGTTGCTGTAGTGTATCTTGGTATTTTAAATTGTGTTTGTCTTTGGAGGTATGTATGATTTTACATTTTTTTGCAGTAGCTCTATGAATGTCTTGTGAAGATTTTGTTTGCCGCTTTTTTTCTGGTAGACTTACAGGTGGAAGGTCCTCAGATTTAAGAGAATCCATGATTGCGTTTTTCAGTTCATGATCCAAATCAGACTTTTCTGTTGAATCATATTCCAGATTTGCAGGTGTAAGTTTACTGAGAACTAATTTCAGGGCTTCTGTTTGTTCCTGATCCTCTGTGACAGGTTCTTTGCCCAAGTGAGATTGGCCATCTGTTCTTGTTGGTGCTGAAGGAGCAGAAGTTATGTTTGAGTTTGTTGAATCCAATAATAATTTTATTTTGTCATTGTTCTGAAGTAGGAGCATCAGTTTTTTTTTTAAAACATTTGTTTTGTTTGTAACATCTTCATCAGATTGCTTTACTGCATTTGTGTCATAGTTTTCTGTATATCCATTTCTTTTTGACTCACCATGATTCATCCCTCTTTGTTTGGTTACCACTTGAGATTGTAAAACTCCTTGCTTATCAGTTCCATATTGAGTTGGTAACTCATATGCAGGCTGTGTATGGTCTGCTATCATTCCTAGTGAATCATCAACTTTATAACCTTGCGTGGCACCATTCATTTTTTCAGGTTGTTGGTACTTTATTGAACCTACTGATCCATTTTCCAGGTATTTATATTCTGTATCCTGGCTTCCAGTTTGTTTATTTTTGGTATAAACCCTTGTTACATCAGTTTGTTTATGTTCTGTCAAATTCTCTGTTATACTCTCATGTAATTCATTGTCTGTTACAGTTGTTATATCTTCAGGTATTTTATATTTACATAAAATGTCTCTATTTTCAGTTCCAAGTGCTTTCATTGAACCTGTGTCATCATTTGAATAATGTTTTGCCATTCTTGATCCATCATTTTGCAGATATTCTGCTCTGTTCCTGGATTGGCTGTTTGCAATGTCATTGCAATGTATGTCTGCATTTCTATTCTCAGCTCTAAATTCAGCATGACGTGGCAAGTGTTGTTTTTCTTCATTATCATTTTGGGCTTTGGGTAGTGATGATGTGACTCCAGTCTTACTCTGTTCATCTTTCCTCTTCTGTAATTCAGGAAGCCGGTCAGTATTTTCTTCCATTTTTGTTTCATGAAGTTGGATGTAGTTATGTGTAACCTTATTTTGTTGAGGTGGAAGAGTTGGAATGATGAAATAAAGTGTATCTAAATCATTTGCATCATCTGAGTCTTCTGAAGTAGTAACAAGTTCTTGAGGCATATTTGTATTATGAAAATAAGTCGTGTGTTGAGTAAGGGCAACATCTTGTACATCCTTTTGATTCCACCCACCTATCGCAGTATTTAAAGTGCTTCTCATCTTGTTGTTATAATTCACATATGGTGTTGTAGTGAAAATGGCACTTTGTGAAGTACCATAGTTGTCAACATTTAAGTACTGTAATCCATCCTGAAGAATCCAACTGTTGTCATTATTGGGTTTGTGAAGGTCAGCTGTACTTCTTTTTTTAGCCTCAGTTTCATAAGGTGTCGTGAAGTACACACTTTGTGACTTGTGTGATCTTTCTGTGGGAACACTTACTTCTGATATTCCCTTCATTATTTCTGAGGTAGTTGGGAATGTTGTTTCCTCTGTCAGTGTACTTGCATGTGTATTAATTTTATTTGGAATATGGAGAGCTGTTTGATAATTCTCTTCTGCTGCTCTTGTAGTTTTAGATGTGAGAGTTCCTGGACTTGCATATTTTTCAGTTGTTTCCATCTGAAGTGTCTTCTGAGTATCCTTATGTGCATTTATTTGCTCTTCATAGTTCTGAGGGAATTTGTCTGCCGTTGTTATTTTGTCTAACTTATCCATCCCTGATTCAAAAATAACATTTTTCCTTCCATGTCCTGCATTTGTTGTGATAATTGGTTTGTCTGCTGTTAGATGTGTTGACACCTTTTGTTTGTATTTAATTTCTTTTTTTGATATTACTGTTCTCTTATCAGTTGTTTCTTGGAATTCTGTTGGTTGTGACATGACTTTGGTTGTATAGAATTCATTTAAAGTTTCTTTATGTGTGGGTTCTAAACTTTCAGAAGGTTGAGTGTTCACATACACTATGTTTGTAATGTTCTCTGGTAACAATGAGGTTGCAGTAGAGGGGTAATAATTTCCTTTGTATTCTGAAGATGCTCTCTTGTCAGGAACAACTAATTGTACAGGATTTGTTTCCTTATCATCGCTTGGCGCTACTGTTGCAGCCATTCTTGAATGATCATCCTGTCTTTTTGCGTTCACATACATAATGTCTGCAACATCTGATATATAATTATATGGCTTCTGTGTCAGTAAGTCTGTCATTGCTTGACTAGGGCTATAATATGTGTCCTGCTGTTGTGGAACTTCGGCTGTCATGACTGTTTGATACGATGTATTCTGTGGAATTGGATCAAGCTGAATTTTTAATTTATTGTTCATTAAATCTGATGCAGTATGTTCTGTTATACTGTCTGTAATTGCACCCATGGCAATGCCATTTGTTGTTGGGTGTGCACCATCTCGTATCTCATACACCTCATGTATATTTGGCATAAATGTTGTTGATTGTTCACTTCCTACATTCCATTTTTTCTTCATCTCATTCTCAGCAGTTGCAAGTTTTATATCATTTTGAAATGATTCTGAAAAATGTGTTGTTTCATTTGAGGACTTCTGTTTGAATCCATGTGGTAATTCTGTAGTTGAGTTGGACGCATCATTCATATATTCTTCTGAAGTTGCCATTTTTGTTGCACTGTAGTGTGTTGTCTCATAATCACCATTTAACTGCAGAGTTGGGATTACATCTTGTCTCTTAATTGTTTTGTTCTCATAGTCATCAATGACTGTCATTTCTTTGTAAGTTTCAGGCAGATATGTTCCCATTGTGACTGTAGTTATTGGAGGTGAAAATGTGGCTGCAGAATAAGTTCCTGTGAAACTTTCTTTTAGTTCTGCAGGGTGCAGTATTGTGTTATTGACTGTTTGTCTGAATGTATCTTCAGATTTGCTTCTGGCCTGTACATTAATTGAGATAGTCTGTGTAGGTGATAAACGTGCATGTTCCAAAGAAGTTACGACTGAAGCAGGAAGATAGCGTGAATCATTTGTAGTGTTTTCAAATTTAGATGAAAATTTGTTTTTTGTTTTCCCTGAAACTGTGCCTGTGTTTAAAGAAGGTTCGACATCTGAAGAATCACTCCTTGGAACAAAGTAGCCATCATGATTGACAGAACTTGACACATAATCTGAATCACTTCTCATTATTACAGGCACCCAGAAAATTTCACTTATGTCTTCGTTTTGACTTGGAATGGCTGTTGAAGATGTGCGTTTAGAGTTGTCATTTATATCTGAGATACCTGTAGATGCACTACACTTATCTTTTTCATAATCGGGAAATTTCATGTCATAAGTGTCTTCTCTTAGTCTGTAATTTATTGGTTTATGATGTGCCAGATGCAGTTGTACTATACTTGTAGGTGATTGGCTTTGAAGAGCCACACTTCCCATATTCATATTGTTAGATGGTGTTGAAATTTTCTGATAATGTTGAGATGTGCCAAGTTTTTGTGGTAATGATAAATTATCATCTGATTCTATCATGTTGTATGTTGGTATCTGAAAAGGCAGATGTGTTTGAACAGTATTTATGCCATTAATACTGGTCAAATACCTTGGTGGTTCATCTCTGTTGGGAGAGGCATTAGCAACCCACTGCGTGTACTTTGAATGGTCTGTCATTAATTCTGTCCTCTTTGGTACATTTGTAATAGTTGAGGCTTTACAGATATGTGGTGGAGTGTTGCCTCCATATTGCATGAACTGTAGCCCTTCATTTCGTTCATTCATTTCTTTGATGTAGGGTAGTGGTGGAGTAATGTCTCTGTTTTGTGTGAATTGTAACTCTTCATTCACGTCATCAATTTCTTTGATGTTGGGTAACTGAGGAGAAGGAATTTTATTTTTCTGGATGAAGTAGTGAGATGCCACAGTATCATCATGATATTTTGGATCCATTATGTTTAACTTTGAAATGTCCATGTTATTTAATACTTCTTTCATATCTCTGTAATGGTATGGTATATGTGACATAGTAGGCATTGTGTTATGATCGGCAGTAGGTAATGAGAGTATGGAATTTGTTGTTGTCAGTCTTGAATCTTTCTTCGACATTCCAACCTGAGATGTCAAAAATTTAAATACATGGCTGGACAAATCAGGAATTTCATTGTAATATGTGGAAGCTTCCTTAGCCCGTGCATTTGGTATACTCTCAACAATTGAACCATCTTCTTGCTGTCCATCTATTGTACTCTGAGCTAGAAATCCGTCTTCTTGCTGTGTATCGTGTGTGCTCTGAACTAATAATTCATCATCTTGCCATGGATCTGGTGTGCTCTGAACTTGTAACCCAGGTAATCCATCTTCTTGCCATGAGAATGCTATGCTTGGAACTAGTAATCCATCTTCTTGCAGAACTGCAGAGGGATTGCCAGGGTGATATCTTTGCATGTTGTTGTGTGGTTCTTGAACACATGGTGAATTGGTGCGGCCATTTTGAGGCACAGATTTACTTTGCATCAGTCTACTCTTATCACTTGAAGGATAGAAAAGGATATCATTAACCTCTTTATTGCGTGTTATGTCTTCATTTGTCCCAAGAGGTTTTTTGAGAGTATATTCATTGGCATATCTTATTGGTAGGAGTTCAGAATTGGTGATACTCACTCTATTATGCTTCAGCTCAGGATTTTCTTGAACATATGAACTGGTGAGGCCGTTTTGAGACGTAGACTTACCTTGTATCAAGCGTCTGTTTTCACTTGTAGGATATAAAATTATGTCACTAAGTACTTTATTGTGTGTGATGTCTTCCTTTGTCCCAGTAGGTTTTTTTAGAGTATGTTCATTGGTATGTCCTATTGGTGGGACTTCATAGTTGGTGACAGGTTTTATGCTATGCATCAGCCCAGGATTTACATGTGAGCATCTTGTGTAAGTATTATATATATCTTGATATTCATTTTCTTCTTCATGTTTCGAGTAGATATTTTCAAGTCTGTTTTCATACATGTCTGAATCCATGGTTTGTGCATTATCATACTGATGACTGTTGTATGTTGTTTGTTGTGGGAAGTTTTTATCTGGGTACACGTCATTTCTTGGTGAAGTTGACTTTGAGTGCACGCTTTCTTCCAGTGGAAAATTTCCTCTTTCATCTAGTTTTTGAGACCATGTTTCTTTATTACCATATGGATGATAGTATTCTTGTGTACTGCCTGATCTCAGAAATCCATATTGAAGGTTAGGATTTGTAGAAGTGTCACTTAGCAGATGAGAGTAAGTCTGAGTGTTCATGTTTGTATTCAGTTCATTCAGATGTGCAGGATGAATATATCCAATTTCATCATTTGATGGTGTACCAGATGTATCTTTATTCAATTCTGATTCCTTCTCATTGTTCGTCAGCTTCTTTTTTAAACAATTGCTAGCAACCTGATAACTGTTACCAACTGTCATTAACTGTTGGACACCATTATCTAACTGTAGTACATTTTTAGATTTAGAGGCTTGTTCTATGTAACTGGCAAGTGACTGGGGTATGTTGGCATTAAAATTATCTATAGCTTGAGGTATAACAATCAATTGGATGTCCTGCATATCATCATTGTCCATTGCAAATTCAAAATTTCTTCTGTTTTCATCATCAGCAGTTAATGAAGGATATGTTGATTTGTAGAAATTAGCATTATCCTCATTGTTCATGTAGTTAGATCTGCTGGTTCCCTTTTGATGATGGTCACCATATACTTTCCTTTCTGTAAGCTCCCCTTGGCATCTTTTGCCCTTACTTGACATGGGCATTCCTGCTGGCCTGTTATCTATGTGATATAAAATATCTATATTTGGTGGTTGGTTGTCTGTCTCTCTCTTTCCTCGAGCTTGTGCTGCATTTGTATTGTGAAAATTGTACCTGCCAGTTTGCCTGCCAATATTTGAAACTGGAAGCCACTTTGAATGTTCGTTGTCAGTATATGTGGAATTTATCCTTTGGAGGCTGGAAAGCAACATAAGAATTAAAGCATGGAATGACAAATCATATTTAAAATTTATATACTGCAATTTTTACTTGGAAGTGTTATTTATGTGAGATTATCAAGTTATTTAGAGATCAGGGAATGTAATTTATTGCAGCAAAGGTGTACAGTTAGGAGAACTCCTGCATAATAGTTTGGAAATATTTCAACACCATTATACTAATTTAAGTTGAATAAGCGTGGGTCATGTCTTAATGTAATGGTGAAGGACAAACTTAACACCTTAATGCCTGTTTCTGTTGTACTGTTTCCTGATGTTTGTATATCATTTCATTTAAATTCTCTTTAAATCCTTGCATTTAACATTATCCATATAATGCTCTATTGTTTTCAAGGCAGCATATTGTTATGTGATATTTGAAAACTTGGGAACATTCTGCATCTCAGTGTTTGTAAATGCTCTTGAAGACCATCTCAAAATCTACATATTATTGAAGTGCTTTTGTTGTTGCATTCCCCAGAAACATATGTGGGAACCAACAACCTGGGCCTCCACATGTATTGTACTTACGTCCTTTCATGCTGTGAGTCTGGCCGGTTGAAGAGAAGTTTCCTTATTCCAATGCTTGCAGTTTCTTCATAGCCACACTGCTGAAGGAGCCATATTGTGAGCCACAACCACACATGAGGCATATTTGTCCTGTTGCAATGCACAGCACAATTTACAAAAGGTGTAAAATGGTACAGTCAGAGGCAGAGCAAGTGAGACATGGATCATAGCACAGTGCATATAAAACTTACAACAAAACCCAACATTTGACTTGTACATTTATTAATCAATAAATTCTTTTATCAGGATAATCATCAGGCTGTACCAGTCTACATGCTGAGGTTTAAAAACAAACAGTAATGTTGGCATATTGCTTTTTATGCCTATCCTACAATCATGACCAGTATAAACTTAGGGTATACAGGAGTCTTATTTGACCAGTAATAAGCTATGGTGGTGAAGAATGGATGACACATTCATCAGATGACAGGTTAGCAATGTGTGAAAAGAAAACACTGAGAAGAATCTTTGAACTAGTCTATGAAAATGACTTGGGATGGAGAATAAGACAAAATGAAGAGCTCTGTGAATTGTTAGATGGACCTGATGTAGCGAAATGTATTATGTACAAAAGATTACAATGGGCCAGGCCTATAGTCCAAATGGATAATATGAGAATACCAACAAAAAAGAATGGAATGGAAAGTTTCATGGAAGAAGACCTGTAGAAAGACCATTGTTAAAGTATCAGGAGGAACTCCTCGTTGTTGCTATATATAACGAGTAAGTACACTAGCAGGGGGGCAGGGATGCCAGGCTGATGTGACTGTTGCATCATTGAATAATGATGATGATGATAATAGTAATAATAATAACCGTTGTTTTTGTGTTTCCAATGGTAGAATTGTTGATGATAAAAATATAATTTATTTTCTGAAATTAAAAATTTTAATCTGAAGTTTATCTGTATGCTGTATCAAACTGAAACCAAGTAAACTGTGACATCATGTCTGAACTGAATCCAGATAGAATTTATGACAGCACATATGAACTGAAACCCTGACCACTTCTGTTGGTTGTTATATTCTTACATTTACACACTGTAGCATACCAACACAAATTATAATTCATACAATACACACAATTATTAGATGAGTTGGTAACTGGTTATCACACAAAGTTAGGAATGAGTGGAAGTATACCTACACTGTCCTTACAACTTCATGCCATGCACAGGGACAACTTTTTTTTTAACATGTAATCCATAATTTCTGCCTGTTCAGTGTACATTGTGTATTTTACATTCTTGTCTAGTTCAGAGTAACATAATACTGTCTAACACAACTCTCAAAAGTACTATTTTGGTTTTTATTTCCAAGGCAGTGACTGCCCTTTTCTAGCTCTCTCGTAAGAGTGGATTTGATGTAACTGTTACTTAGTGCTGCAAAAATTTAATGAATTCTGTAGCTGTAGATCCCAATGGTCCAACACCACTTAAATGACAAAACCTCACAGTGGATATGGTCTTGGGCAAATTTAGTTCAGTTTAATTTTCATATCCCTGTATTGTCATGCCTTCAAAGTTTCTGCTTTTCAAGATGTTTCTCTTCTAAAACTCTGTGTTCATTTCTTCCGTTCTTTGTTCCTATCAAATGAAGAATATATGGATTCTTTAAAGACATATCACTTAGGCAGTGTTGAGATCAAGTGGTTTCCTAGTTTTTGTCTTAACTGTTCATGGCAGACATTTCACCCAGTAGCTGTATTTAGGCATGCTAGGGTTCAATAGGAAGGAGAAGATAAAAATAAATACTACAGTTTTTAAGTTATGTATGTTCTGTAGTGACACTTACTATGACAAGTTAATAATTGGACAAAGAGTAACTCACAGAGGTATTTTAGAATTAGAAATTCTCAATTCATTGAAAAGTACACAACAAATCCTCAAACACAACTTGTATTTTTTCTGTGGCTATGTATTTTGGATTGAATCTATCCATCATTGGGCCCTTACAAGATTAAATAGCAGGTATAATGCAATTACCATATTTCCCGACCCATAAGATGCACTTTTTCCCCCCAAAAATGTGACCTAAATTCGACCTGAGTCTTATGCCCCGAGGGTAAGTATTATTTCCATACTTATAAATACCTGTACATCTATTATACAACATCTTTATCATGAGATAGTGAAACAACCATGAAGATGATTTCAGTGGCAGTGATGATGATTTTCTGGGTTTCTATGATGAATAAATTATATTATGGTTGCTAATTTTGGTATGTAACAATCATGTTTTTTTCCAATAAATTACTAAATTAAAATACATTCATCATTTTTTTTTTTCTAAAATTTCTAACGAAAAAATCACGGCGCGTCTTATGGGTGGGGAAATACGGTATATGTCAAACATGCGGTATTTACATTTCTTTCTTGTGGGATCCCACATTACAAAATTATCCTTACTTTGAAACAGTAATAATAAAGTGATATGAAAATAGGGTTGGGTTAAACAATATTGCAAACTTTCTCAGTAGACATGTAAAACATATAAAATAAATAATTAAAAAACATTAAAATCTATCAAAATTTTTGGGTGGAAGCACATGAATGTAAGATTTTTCCTTGTCCTTTACATGTGTGATGTATCAAGAATGCTGAGCAACTAAACTTCATTGCTAAGCTTGTTACCACATATCGTGTATGTATGTGTATATGTAGTAAAAATCTTATTTGCCATTAAGTTGTTCCTTATATTTGAATGTTTTCCATTCCTGAAGCAGATATATGGTAAACAATAAGAATCTCAGTCCAGTATATGATATGCTTTCTTCCTCCTCTCATGCCAAGGAATCCAACTCTCAGTTTATGTTAATATTATTTTATGTTTTATTAGCTAAGGGTTTCATATAATATGGTTTTTATTTTTTGAGTTCTTCATAACGTGAGGGCCTTAACTGTGGCGTTTTTTCAAGTTGTCATCCATTTATGAAACATACACAAATAATGAAATACTGTTTTCAGGTAGACTTCTCAGGAAGTGTTAGAAGAAGAATTATTGTTATTATAATCGCTAGTAACCAAGTTGTCAGCTGATGATATGAATAATGATTCAGTACATGCTCTGACAGGAATTATGTTACAGTGGTGCCTTACTTCATGAGTATGGAGGTCATTGTATGGTTGAATTAGTTCTCATTGTTCTGTTTCTGTATCTTGTTATTAAAGAATACTGAAGAATATAATGACTGGAGAGAATATGGTATGAAGTTTTGAAATACATGATCTTTCTGTTTTTCTCAAGTTTTATGAAGTCAGTTAAAAATAAATTTGCAAATGTTTTTCTATGTTTTCAGAAGTGAAAAGATATGACAAAAGCTTATGGAGTTTTCACCCATGTTTCCTCTCAAACTTGTGAACCATGAGATGATTTCAGTTGAATTTATTGTGACCAGCCTCTAGTAGACTCCTTGATTGACTGACTTCATGGAGCAGAGTCTGTCTGGAGAAACTAATAGTTCCTCAGCTTGTCAAAAAATTCTCTGCATTATATGGAACTTTAAGATTTATGACTGGATTTACAAGAGTCCCCAAGCTAAGATTATAATTGATGCCAGGTCTGTATGAAAGCAGAACATTATGGCTACTCCTAAATATTAGAGTGGGCATATGCAGCCTCTCTGTCACAGGGTGAGCATACAGACATGAGGCCAATTGCTGACATCTAGCAAGATGCTAGATCTGCATATTTGTATCATACAGTCTCCTGCAAGAAGCAGGAAAGATTCTAGGAGGTTATAATTTTTGCCATCTTCTGGAACCCCCTCCCCCACCATAAATCAGTGAGTCCATCACCAGTGGTTTAATGACTGTGGTTTAAATCATCTTATACAGCATGCAGTGAGGTGTTTGATAAAATAAATGCTTAATTTTATGAAAGTATATTAACGCGATGTTAATGGTGATGTTAGATGACAGTAATGAAAAGTACTGAGAAAGTTATTTGAACATAAGAGGTATGGGAAGAATCATGGTTTTTGTTGTTCACTGTAAGTTTTTAGGGTGATTAAATAAATATGTGATTGCAGGTACATGCAGTACTCATGACGAAACTCATGTAACTACAAATTTATTAATTGTGAGTTACTTTTAACAAGTGTTTGATCTGTAGGCAGCTAATGAAATAGAAATTACTTTCTTACCTTAAGCCAGATATTTTTTCACAAATGATGTTTCCAACTTCTGTAATGCGTTGTGTTTACTGTTAATCACCAGATGGAGGGCATTTATAATTAAAACTTAAAAAATTTCTTAGTATTTTTATGAAATCTGTTTAAACTAAGAAGTTTGTTGTATACTGACATGAACCAGAGTTTAATAATTTATGAGTTTTAAAAATGATTGAGCACAAAAAGAAGAGCCTAAAATTATTGGTGAATAGATGTGAAGTGTTACACTTTTCTTGCTGTGGTATTATTATAGTTTTAAACAAATTAAATTTTCTTTAAAGATGTTGGTTCCATGGTCACTTGTAATCACTGTTCACTTAGTGTATTCAATTTAGCCAGCTGGTTACTCTTCATGCCTACTGTGGAAATGCTGAGGCCTGCTTCATTGCAGTACTATTACACTACTGCTACACCCACATACAGAAGTACTTTCCCACCTTTGTCCTCCTGACTGCAAATTCAGCAACTAACTGTTTTTATTTCACTGCACTTGTTGTGTTTCAGTTCAATGTGATTGGTAGTTGTGTCATGTGACATCACACCAAAGGATGCCATATAACAGAATTGTGTATTATCCATTCATTGAGTTTTATGTTTCTGTGTCTTTATCTTATATGGCATTATCATAATGAAAACTCTCCCATTTAAAGGCATGTGTCAGTTATTACTTAGTTTTTTAAATTGCCGTTTTAATATATTCATATATGGTACACAAAATAGTGGGTAAAGTTTAATTAATGACAAATTGTTAGCAAATAAACCAGATACATTAGAACTAGCTTAATAGACTGTTTATTTATCACTTGAATCAAAGCTCTACTTTTGTGGGTTACACAGTCAGCACTTCTCATGAACACATGTGAACCCCCTATATTATGTCCATAGATCTGTTTTGAGACCATCTGTTAGAGTTGGTTGTTTGTATTTAGGAACCCAGTGATGCAGTAGCATCTTAAAACAGTCCATAATCCACATCTTTCCTAATTATTATTATAGTCAGTGTTACACAACTCTTCACCACTGTGGCATCCCCAGATGCTACTTCTGTAAGTGCTGTGTGACTTATAATCCTGTATTATTCATGTCTTGTAAATTTCCTTCTGTCCCATGTTCTTTGATGTTCTTTCTTCTTCTTTCATGGTGGTGTCTCATCCTTTTTTTTTTTAATCATCATACCAGATCATCCTGTCACACAATTGTCCTAATTTCTACAGTTGATAATGTATTTTTAAATAAATAAGAAGCTCTGTGTGAAAAAGTTGTTAATTGATTTCAGTAATAGAAAGGGTTGTGTATTGCCCTGCTTACTGTATTTTACAAGGACACTTAGGTTTATATCAGTGTGTCTGTTCTACACTGATAATTTTTAACCATTTGGCCGATTTTCATGAAACCCAGTTTCATTTTAGGGAATCTTACATAACTTACTTTCATGATTATTTTAATATTTTGTTTTTTTTTATTACTTTTACTTTTATTTATTTATTTTTTAATTTATTTTACATTACTTTCATGCCTTAGTATCAATAGCACCTGCATGGTGGTTGTGAAAGCTTCTGAGTTGAAGTCAAAACCAGACACCCTTGCTCCCAGTTTGTTTAAGATTCATTTTCATGTTATCCTTCAATCTATACCTAGGTTGTCCAAGAACTCCACTTCAGTTTTATACAAGAAAAATGTACAATGTATGTCATAAGGCCTATAGTGAAACTGCCAGACTGAGGGGACATGTACATGCCTTTACTTTCTGATTACTTCCGTTAATGTTAATGTTCAGTTTGAAACAGTAACTCTGTTACGATAGGTGTTTCAAGCTGAGTCCCAGGAAGATCAGACATGTTTGTCTGTATTTGGTAAGGAAATGTAAACCAAGCAGACTTTCTTTCTTACTGTGTTGAGTATAGTAATGCTGACCCTCAGATACTGCAAACTGGTTTGTCAGACAGAATTTTGCTGACTGAGAAGGTCATCACACCACATTATGTCATATTTGTGCTCCATAAAATGAATGCTTTTATGGAGTGAGAAAGAATTACAGTTGTAACATAAATTTTGCAGCATATTAGTCCATTCTTTATGCATGCACATGTGGATGTGAATTGTGCATTTAGGATACTTACATCTAAATATAATTAGAAATACAGTTTGTTTGTTGTGTTTAAAGTCTAGAGGGAAATAGGAATCTGAAATGACAAGGAGTAAAAAGGTACAAATTATAGTGTATTCTGACTCAGTGTTTATCAAATCTCTCAACTATTACTTTTTCACGCAAAAACTATTATCATCATCATCATCATCTATAGGATTTTTACAATTATATGCCTGGAAAACAGCATTTCTCTACAGCAGGTAATGTTACAGCCACTGTGTGGGCATAATATGTGATGCGTTATGATGATGTGTCCCAAGGTAAACGTTTTGTAGTTTTGCATTAGTAATTTTGAAGTATGTGCACAGTGCCAAATATGGCTGTTTTCTGTCTTGTCTTGATGTGCTTTCCAGTCATGTTTAGATAGTTTTTTAATGGTTTTTTGATGGTTCCAGTTGCCCCAATTATTACTGATATTACTTCTGTTTTTATATTTCACATATGCTGTATTTCACTTATATTTTAAAATCTTCTTGGCTTCTTTCTTGATCACATGCTTTCTCCTGAAATTGCAGCATCTATTAACAGACATGTGTCTTTTCCATTATTATGGATTATGATGCCCAGTTTATTGTTGCAGATGGTTCTGTCAGTTGTCAGTTGCTGAGTACATAATGTGGTTTGTTACCTTACTTAGTGACTTGTTTCTACTGTCTTTGGTGCACTGTCATACCTGCGCTCTTGCCATATTTCACCCATCCATTTCTTTGCATATGTTAAAGTGTAGTTGGGCACTCACTTGGATGGCCCAAGATGTGGGCATCCAGGGCAGGCCAATTATTTGGTGCCCTTAAAACCAATATTCTTTACACTTACTTGTCCTAGGACAGGGCTGGTGAAAATATTTGATGGCACATACCCAAATTCTGGGTAATTTTGGGAGAATTTTTTTTGCATTTGTAAACCTGAGTTTCCTAGCGCCATACTTCCAATTATTCCACTGATGTCTTTTCCTTATAGGTTGGTGCCTCGGGCAGCTGCCTGACTGGCCCGTCCCTTAATCCAGCCCTGAGCATACACTCTACAATATCACATTACGTATTGTTCTTTTACCAATATTGGGCATGCTGATATAAGGTGATGTGATGTCTCATCATATTTTTTACATAGTCTGCATATGCTGACTGTCCATGTTTTCAGTATTTATGTTGCATAATGCCTGGTTTCTTGTGTTGCTGTTATTTCACTTTCACTTTCTGCTGTCAGATGCTCCGTCCATAGCCATAGGTATTCATATTCTTCACTAATAAGGTGTCTATCTCTACGTATAATATACTGCCCATGCATTTACTTTGACAGCTCTATCATTTATTATGCATGTGCTGTCTGTTTCTTGCCCAAATTTTTTTCCCCTTTTTTTGTCTTGCTTACATCCTCTCTTTGTTGTGTCAGTGATTACACATTTGTTTTATGTTCTTGAAGTGTCCAGTTCAATCCTTGACCAGGGAATCAGCAATACATGCATTTTGTCACTTTAGTGTGTCCAGCTGCTGGTCCTACTGTAGCATTTCTTACCATGATAATGCAAGTACTATGGACAAATGTGCTAATTTTGATGTTTCTATTATTTTCATTACTTCCCCCCCCCGGGTCCCATTTATTTCTCTATGTATGGGTTGTAAATGTTATTTTTATTGCATGTAAAAGTATACTGGTGACAAAGTTCAGTAGACAGTACTGTTTTTCTCTTACTGTAAGTGATGCGGTTTAATCAATGCCCATAAGCTGAACTATCCATGAAATTTTAACCCTGTAACTTTTGAAGGTTTCTCTTATAAATTAGTGGAAATGTTTAAAACATTTTTAATAACTGTATACCATACATAATACAGTTGTCCAGTGTTGATACGTTTTTTCTGAGAATGTCCAGTAGGCAAACTTTCTAAAGCTCCAGTAAGTACAAAACATATGCTCCATGTAGGTTCAGTGTGTACCACTTTGCAACTGACTTTTGGATTGAGGCAGCTTAAAGGAATGAAGATATCCTGATATCTGAACGAGCATTACAGTTGCCATTTTCTGGGGTCTCTTACATAGATCTGGCAGTGGGCAGAGTTTGCTTGATTATGACCATCATGTTTGTCATAGTTTAATTCACCCTGAAGCTGGTGACTGTTATATTTGCTGGAAAATTAGGAAATCTACAATCCTGTATTTGGCCTAATCCAAAAATCTGATTCAACACATTGAACATCTGCCATTAAAATCTAGGAATTAGAATTGTTTAATTTGTTTATCCTATGCATATGTTCCTTCATTTTGGATTTCTTTTTGAAAAGACTGTTATTACATATTGTGAGACTTTTGTTGTTTATTTTGGTTCTGTTTTTTTGTATTATCATTTATAAACCATTTATTTGGTATTATCTAGTACAAGTTAATGTGTGAACTTCAGTCTCATAACAGACAACCTTGGTTGCCTATGGTTAGCTCCAAGGCCAAGCCAAAACAGATTACCTACTCTGATTGTTGTGTACTTCTAAGAAGCAAGTGACACAGTCAACATACCAACATTCAAGGAATGCTGTCATAATTTCCTTCAGTTCAGTGTAAGAGATACAACTGAGCAGCTGCCATTTCATGTTAAAGACTGACAGTATCTGTACCAAAATTAACATGCTTGGTGTGCATATATCTTCAGCACAGGCCTGCTGTTCCTTGCTGCATGAACAAAGAGATAGTTTGTTGTACTCTGTGGCTTGTAATTTTGTCTTTTATCTGTGGAAATAAAATGCCAACTAGATGCAACAGAGGTTTTTATTGCAGATCTTACTGCTTGCTCAACATGTTTCGGGCATCACTATGCCCATCATCAG
>JGI20166J26741_12146695_pt1 | contig 18396 bp, 11 predicted proteins | sample TergutCu122P5_FD_26741 | JGI IMG/M metagenome (IMG submission 26741)
CTGTAGGTAGACGTTCACTTACAGGCTTCCACAGAGCGAATGCGGGGAGATAACGGCTTCCAGTTTTGCACATACACTTGCACAGAGTTGCCACTTGTCCCACACTTTTTCCACTTCTCTACGTATTATAGTTTCTCGGAAAAAAAATCAGTCCCGGAATTAAATGATCAGCCCTCGTATATATATATTTTTTTTTTGACGGAAGGCATCATGATGTGCTGCTAGTGTACCAATGAATTATAAAACACTTTGTACGTCAAGCACAACTACTTTTTATTACATGCGAGGCTACATGTTTCAACCTTAATTGTAGGTCATCTTCAGGCCTTCTTACAATTGAGTTTACAAATGCTGTGCATGTTGGGATCCCATCATGTTTACATGAATAAAAAACATAAAAGTTTCTGCTAGTCAATTTATAAGTTGAGGTGGATTATGCTAAAAGAATGGCGTTAAAATAAAATAAAAAAAATTAAAACTATATAAAACTATAGTCTGGATACAAATAGAATACCAAAACAAGCATCACGGTATAGACCAAAAAGATGAAGGAACATAGGACGACCGAAGGAGAGATGGAGGGACCAACTTCATTTTGAGGATCAAGGAAAAGGAAACACACCTAACCCTTCAGGAGCATGACTATGATGATGATAAAACTGTAGTTTGGGGGTAGTGACCCTCTATCAAAGTCTGGTTACCTCAGTATGCTCAATGTTGTTTGGGTCTGACGTGTAAGACGACATCGATTCACGTCCCTCTTAGCCTTGTAGCCTCGCACGTAATAAAAAGTAGTTGTGCTTGATGTACAAAGTGTTTTATAATTCATTGGATGTCTAAAATATGTCTCATGTACAAATTGCATGAGCTGATCACATGATCGAGGGACTGTCCGTCCGTGTCCATGTTCTATCTGAACTTAAGCGTATGTCTTCTGTTGATGTTTATTGTGAACTATAAATTATCTTAGATGCGTGGACATAAAGATTGATAAGGGATGCAAAAGCTCAAACAATTGAAAATTTGACATACTTGGTTAATTGGTCATTCCTTTGTTTTCATAGTGGGTCATTTTGCTAGTGGGATGCAAATCTGAAACATGGATGCTGCTAGAATTTTCTTTCCCAAGGGGCTTGTCAGCAGCAAAAATTGCTTCCAAACCTTTGTTCTATTCATAAAAGAATTCAGTGAAATGTTCTCGGGCAGACAGCTGCGTCAAGACGTGAAGGTTTTCTGACATTTCAAGGACTGACTGTGTCCCCATCTTCAGGGTGTTGCTGGTGACTTGGTAGAAACAAAACTGATAACTAGTTGTCCTACCCTGTGTCGTGTATAGCTCCATTGGGCCTGGGCACAGGGTGGAATGCAACCCCGCTGGTTAGTGGGAGGATGCAAAAGGTCATTGCACTTGGTCTGGGCCATTTTATCAGCCAAGCAACATCCTGAAGATGGGGACAAAGTCAATCCCTGAAACATTGGAAAACCTTCACATCTTGACACAACTGTCTACCCAGGAACATTTCATTGAATTCTGTGGCCGTGAAAGCTTCAAGACTTATATCACAAATGAACGTTTTTGCAGAACACACTAAAGTTGTATGTATGTTTGTTGAAACATAGGTTTAATTAGATGAGATGTATTGGGATACTTTCTTGCTATTCTTTTCAATTTTGTTATTTGTTCTTGTTTTAGTCCCCCCCCCAAAAAAAAAATTCAGGAAAGGTTAGATGCTTGACCATCACTGGCACACTTGGTCTTAATCATTTTTAAAAATGTTGCCGTTATGCAGCTGTATTATCATTATAATGTTTTGCAGAGAGATTTACTAATTTCTTTGCTACACTGTGGTCACATTGACTATGAAGTGACTGCATACACAAAATGGCAGACAGCAGCAGATGAAATGCCAACCTTATAATGACCACCAACTGGGGAATTTACTGAAATCAGTATGCAAGTAGTGTGTTATTTTCAGCACAACAGCAGGCAGACCAGAAACAAGTACAGTGACACAGTATTCTTGCAGCACTACACTTGTCAGGTATTGTAATGTTATTAGGCAATCACTAGCTGTCAAGTTTAGTAAGTGTATGTAAGAACTGTCAACATGCTTTGTAAATCAGAGTTCACAGGCAAGTGGATTTTCCTTTACCCATTGTCTTGACAATGTTTGTATCCACTCCTTGGACATCATGAACAAAGAGTGGTTATTCTTGTGCTGTTACTGCTGAGTGTTTGTGAAAACTGGTAAGGTGGATGGTAAATGTGTGTACAGACTTTTATATGAAGTTCTTGCAGTGAGAAGAGACACTGACAAGGGAACCTGGTTGACTGAAACTGTCTGGTTTGGTGCTGGTTTTTAAATATGACAGTTAACCCTTCTCTGGCTTTTGGCTCAAAATAATAGGTGTCACTATAACACAGTTTGTTTGTAATTCACAATTTTACTTACTATTTTCTTCATTATTGCTTTATAAATCTTGCAAATGGAGGTTGCAGGGGTTATGTTTTTGAAAAATCTTGCAAGCCTTGACACCGTGATGCTCACAGTTAAGACCCTATGTGTAGAATGGGGTTTTGGGGAACCAAAGAGACATAAGTTGATAATATGGTAATTAGAGATTAAGAAATGCAAACATATCTGTGTTTATGTTTGCTGGAATGATGACAATGTTGCTGGCTGAAAGTTGTCAGATACTCAGATGATGTAGAGTGCATGACAGAGGGGGAGACAAAATGACTTAGCAAGGAAAGAAGTGAATGTAATTGCTTTCCTTTCTTCTGCATGTCCTTTTACACCTCCTTGTATGGTGCCATGACAGTCTCCTTCTCACGCTTAAGTATCAGGAATCTGTTCATTAAATGGCCGACCTCAAAGAAATGATTGACCAACTCATGTGCCATCTGAAGCCCTTCCGTCAGAGCTCTGGTAGTCAGCTAAGGCCTCTGCACAAAATCTTCATCCTCGTTCACTGAGCCATGTCATTTGTTCAAGAACGTCAGTTAACTCAGTAGTATGAGAGTTGAGAACTTCTGGGCATCAGCCTTCTTGAAATTGGGTATCCTTCTCTGGGAACTTCTTGTGCTGTGACTGGATGTTCATTATTTCACCCTGCTGGCTAGGGAATCTCCAGAAGTTATTAATGGCTCCAAGCTAAAGCTCTTCAGCACCCTGTCAGAGTTACAAGAAGACTTGTGAATGGGAAGAATTGGTATCACTACCAGAATTATTAACTGAGACATCCTGTACATGATAATGAGATAAAATTCATTTAGTTGGGAATTAAAGGCCAGTGCCTGCACTGTAGCCAAACAAGCTACAAGCTGAGGTATTGCAGTGTGTCAGTGCACCTTCATTAATGAGAGTATGAGGTAATAATGAAAAAAATGGAAAGTAAAATTGTGTGTTTTAAAGAAGCAGTGCAATGTCAGTTTCTGGTATTTTGTCCTGAAAAGAAGAGGTGGATTCTGCATGTCATCCTCACAGAATGAGACTTTTCAGAGGGTTTTAATCAACTGGTTTCCCTTGTGATTCTGGTCCAACTTGAGTTAAACTGCCGAGTCCTCACTCCAGTTTGGAGCATCACTAGATACACCAGAGTTCCAATTGTCTGACCTAATCGGGACCAAGGGGTGATCAGGTAATTGGAAATGTTAGATAATGTGGAAGAATAATAATAAAGGTGAGATTAAATATCTGCCCAATGTATAGCATAATTTATTATTAAATTATGAAGAAAATATAGTATCTCACAACAAAAATAATATTCAACATAATGTCCATCTGCAGGGGTAGTGTTGATTTTTTTAAAGAAATGAATAAAATGGGTATTTATTGCTGAGCCTCCTTCCTTTTCTTAGTGCAAAGGTCCTACGAGGACCTGACCAGTTGTATTTCTATAGGGGTGACCTCCCTTTGTTGTTCATTTGTAAGCAAGTACAGCCTCAGTGGCCTTAAATTCCTCACTACAACTCGAACTGTGAACTTTCTGTGCTTCTCCATTATTACCTTATAAATGACCATTACCTGTATTATATGTGATCTGTTTTGTTGTCAGTACCTGTTCTTCTTAGTTGTGTTTTATCCATTTGTGTGTCTTATCATTATTTGTACTTCCACACTCTAGTCAAGGTTTTAGTAAGGAATGAGATTTTTGTAATTTCCTTCAAATGTTTTGTCTTTCAGATTATCTTCCATGTGTTTTTCCACTCCAAGTACCTTTCCTGACAGTCATCCTAGTGTTTCGTGATATTTTCTCCCATCCTTGGGCTGCCCAGTAAACAGCATCTTTAGGTTTTATTTCTTCAACTTTTCTAACATTTCCCCTCCTTCATCAGTAACTCTTAAGTTTCTTTCCATGAGAGTTGTAGGAACTGAGTTCTTTTCCATGACTTTTTTAATTAAAAAAATTTTTACTATGGGGAAAATTCAGTAAAAAATCTTAAGAAAATTTCTGAGTCTGTTTAGTTGCATTTTTAGCTGTTGTACCATACTGGAAGTGTCACTGGAACGACATTTTTGAAGGTCTATGGGTTTTTTAAATTTCACAATAAAAGAAAATTTTAGTTTATGCTTGCCTGCGATGTTACAGCTGAAAAGAATTGTCGGTTGTCCTTTGCTTCTTTTATAGCCAGGAGGTGAATTTTCTTCATAGGAAACCACAGTTTTTCATAGAAACATTTTGAAGCTTTTGCAGGTTTCATCATAATTATGGAGCTGTATGTGTGATAAACCTTCATTCCTTATAAGAGACTGACTTCTCAAAATTTCAGAAATGATTCCAAATCTGCTGATCATTTTTTTCTAACAATGTTGAACTGCCTTACTTAATAACATTTTTCCAGTGATTTATCCAGCCTGTACTAGCTGTGAAGTTGGATTAGCTTTTCTTTTTAAACTATTTGTGAACAATAAGTGCTTTTTTTTTTTCCTTTCTTTCTTTCTTTTTGGTAGAAGTTCCAGTTATGTGTGTACCCTTCTGTCTTTTTGTGTGTACCACAAAAATAAAACATCACATTTTTTTAAATTTTTCTTTCTTTCATGCTTTCATTTAAAGCTCTGACAGACCACCACTTATTTAATTTCACTTCTCTTCTTCTTCCAGTTACCAGTAGTAACATAACCAACACTATGTTCTTCTGTCACTTTGTGCATAGTTTTCTTTTGTCTAGTCTTTTGTGAGGCTTCCAGGCTTTTGTTCCATGGAAACAGCCATCTTCTTCCTCTCTTCATGTGATATGTTACTAAAGGAAACTTACTTCTCTCTGAGAAATAGGTAACTCCCATCAACAAACTGAAGTATCTGTGCACTCACATGATCAAAGTCTGTAATGAAGGAACAGTAAAGCAACTGACATTGAGTGCGTTCTAAAACATAGACAATGAACAAGGTAAACACAAAATTATAGACAACTAAAATGTAGGTACTTGAAAATAGTAGGGAGCATACTTCATTGTTACACACTGAGTTGATTGTTGATAAATGATAATGATTGTGGTCAAGCATATGTTAATGAATATAAAATAGCTTCCTGATTGATGAATAAAATGCCCAATAACCGAAGGTCAGATAATCGGTACTCTACTGTAGTTGTTTTGTTTTTATCCTAGAGTCTTGCAGATATTCAGACTATTTTATTAGACATCTTAATCATGTCACTACTTACCTGTCAGTCTATTTCCATATTGTTGTGTACTTTGTCGTAGTATTAGCCTCCAAATCACATCCCAAAGAGGGGGGGGCCTGCCTGTTTACAGGGGGTTGAGAAAGGGTTCAGTTTCATATTAGCATTTCCCTCCCTTAGTGATTTAGTTATAAACCAAATTGATGAGCTTGGCACAGTCTCTTGTGATTCTCAAATTTGGCAACTGAGCTTTGTAAATATATGTGTGCAATGTGATGTTTATAATGTCAGGAAGGTCAGACAGTAAGCACATGTGATGTGTGACTATATGTCTGTGTAAATACAAATATTTATACTAATATATTTTTTCATACAAGACCATGTGGAATAATGAAGATTCTCCCTTTGTTTGACAACTTCTTTCTTTGATGTGAACTCGTATATTTGCTTTGCCATAAGGTAGATGAATTTGTTGACAGCATTGAGTTGGGGACACGAATTTCATGTGGGCTAGGCAAGAGAGCAATCCTCTCCTTGGACAAGCAGAATGTTGAAACATATTGTGCCTAGACAATACCTCCACAGACTTTGTCCTCCTATATTAGCCTTAAGTTATTCTTATGTTGTGACTGTGAGAATGACTGTGTTCTTCTGAATAAAGTTTGGATAAAGGCATGTGATACTTATCCCAAGGTTGTTTATTTCTTGAAAACTAATGCAGTTTATCCAGTCCTTACAATATTTATTGTGTGAGAGTGCAGGTTCCTAATGGATGTTTGTTACTGAAAGTACAACAGTGTATTCATTGTGAGGTTTTATACTAATGACAGAGTGTGACTGAGATGTGAAATATTGTAATGTTTGAAACAATTCATCTGTACAAATGTAGCATAAAATAAAAGTTTTTTATTTGATAAAGCTGGATTACTTTCCAGTTCTAAGTAATAAAATAATGTGCTCTGTGGTTTTTGTTACTTCCTTGAATTTGTACTGTCGTAGGGACTGGATACATAGGCAGATGCGGATTTTACGTAGCCACGACTGTATTTCAGTAATGTATATTTACGTATTTATAATTAAAGATAGTCACTAGAGTGCACTGAGCTTTTTACTGGGAAAAATGATGCAGATCCATTCAGATGATGGCTTACATTTTATGAAAGGAGAACGAACTTCCAGGAGACCAGTAGCAAGTTGAATAAGTTGGGTTGAGAAGATAGGAAATTGTTAACTGAAAGCAAGACATATGCAAAGTTACAAAGGCCAAGGTTCAGAATGACTGGGGATTGTCGGACTTCAATTGGGGTGACTGATGAAAGTGGGATCAGTGGAAAGTAACCAGAAGAGAATGAGACACATATCTCACCTTTTTGTCCAGTGGGCCTTGCAGACTTTAAAAGTTTCCATTGGGTATAGCTGTGCTGAACTCATATGTTGCCTAGTTTATTGTTGAGGGCGAGTGGTTGAGGCCTTAGCATTGCTGGCTGTTACATGAAGATACTGGGTTTGGCCCAGTGTTTTGTTTTGTTTTGTTTTGTTTTTTTTTTTTTTTTGGTGGGAAGTGGGGGGGTGTTGCATCATCAAATATTTCAGAATTGTCACATGTTTAAATTGGCTTCATATGCAGTCTGTTCATACTGTATACAAGACTGAGTTGTGAGATATACCACTTTAAAGAAACTGACACACTTACAAGTCCATGTAATGTTTGTGTGTCTGTATGTATGTATATGATTGTGTGCTATGTTCATGCTAGTTTTGGGTTTTTGCACCAAGCTAGTGGGCTGTAGTGCCAACTTTTGTAGAAATGTGTTGGTACCTTATTCAGGGTTGACATGAGTAGGGGAAGAAGTTGTTTAGTTTATGCAGGCTGGCAAACTGCAGAGAACTTTATGTTGACTGGAAGAAGAAATAAATGTGAGAGAGGAATTTAAAATCACAGGTCCATGGGCCTAGTGATTGTAATCATTTAACTCCAGTGGATAGGCATGGTTTGCTTGAAAAGTTAGAATGGAAAGAAATGTACATTTAAATATGATCCTATATGAAGTGTATGATCCTTAATATGGGGATCCATCACAGAAAATAGTTTTACTGAAGGGTAGAATCACCAGACTGTTGATTGGCAGTGTTGGAAGAGAAAAACATGTTTATACTTCACACTGTAGTGGGTATCACTGTTGTAATATTTGGTACATGGTTTTGAGTAATGCTAATGAATAATTACGTATGTAAATTTATATATCTCATTGTCAGTCATGGATGTGTTAATAAGTCTGACTATATGATGTAAACACGCACTTGCTACTCACTTGTGCACTGAAGATGGCAGCATGTTTCTCAGAAACATTGGCAATACAGCCCACTGCTGTACAGTGCAGAAACCATGAAACTAGATTAACATTAACAATCAGTGACCACAAAAGCTTAATATAAGTTACTGTATAAAATTGTATTAACCTTTAATGGACGAATGATATGATGGGAAAACACTGTCACACAGTGGGCACTTAAATTGAATAGTGCTTTGGCCACACCAGGAAGCTGGCATATGCTGAAGGCTAAAGAAATAAATTGGTATATCTCACTTGTCTGTTTATATTGTATGAACATGTTACACAAAGAATAAATTTAAATGTGTGATAGTTTTAAATGTTTAGGGGTGTAAAAACAAGTGATAAAGGAATTCTGAATCTTGCAGGTTTAAACCTGGGACTTGCACGTTAGCAATGAATGAGGTAACATACATGCGTTTAACAGGATTGTGTTCTTTATGTCCATCTTAAAAACAACATCTGCTGCACCTTCCTGATCCTATTGTACCTTAGCCAAAATGGCTGGTGTTGTGTAGATATCTTCTTCCATTGGTCAGTTGTCATTGGATCTTTACTAGTAGCGAACATTTGAATCGTACATCAGTCAATTTGGAGAAACAACTGTCCCAGTGGACAAGTGACGCAGTGATAGGTTTTTACTGAGTACTTCAGTTTTCCTATGTTATTTATCATCAGTTTTCCTATGTTATTTACATTCTACCAATGCACATATTCACTGTCATTCATCTGCTACCGATGATACGTAGTCTATATCAGTGTGGCATGACCATGGCACACTAATGTGTTGTGAACATTTTCCAAGTGCGCTGTAAGGCTTGGAATAGAAGATTGATAGTATAAAATGTGGAAATAAAATGAAATATACAAATCAAAATTTTGAAAATGAAAGACATTTGTGTGAACTGTATTACACACTGTGTTAAATTGGGTGATGATTGATGAAGTCTTTCATTAGCCAGGGAGACATCAATATGTAAAGTATTCATACCACTGCATTTACTTAAGTTTCTAAAATTGATATTTGTATCAAAACTTCATCATCCTTTTGCTGTACAAAAATCGTACGCGTTTATACAGTAAATGACTTTTTTGAAAATAAGTGTACTCTTACAATGAATTTTAGTTCTCTATTCCAGTTTCTAGTATGCCACAAACAATTAAAGGAATGTATCATGTGTAATGTGAACACCAAAAGTTGGAGAATCACTGGTCTAGATACTGATAGCATTGCCAAGTTCTGCAGTGTGACAAAGACTCCTACCACTGATGTAAGAGGCAGCACTGTGCTCTGAAACAGTACTTTTCTACCAAATTATGTGGTATCACATCCACATTTTCAGTTTTATCATCCTGTAAGACCATATGCCAGTACCTAAAATGTACTGGTGAATGTCCTAGCATGCTGTATGTTGGCCTATTTGTTTTTACTTGGTTGCAATTTAAATGTCTGTGCTAAGGCAGATAAACTCAGGCCATCAAAAGATACAGTGGGCATATAAATCTGTCTCCTAAAGGATAATATACACTACAATGAGAACTTCAAATCTCATGCAGAATTATCAGCAGTTTTAAGTAATGTTATGAAAAGTGGGTTTCAGGGGACCTGTGATGGGTATGCACATGCATTTATAATCTGACCAAGATGTGGTGAGAAATGGCACTTCATTCAAAAGAATGTGTTTGTTAGCTTTCACAGGCTGGATAACCACTGGCATTGGTCAGGATATAGGTGCAAATGAAAGTGCCCAAATGCAATATCCATTTCAATGTGCATTTAACTTTGCTTTGACTAGGATGCACTTACACATCAGATTGCTTGGGTTTGACACACTTATTTACCCACCAATTGATAATTTTTTTGCTTATTTTGTGATTATAGTCTCAAATTGTATGCTCTTTGGAGTATCCAGTTACAAAACACATGAAATTAAGTTGGCTCTCATTTTCTGTAGCCATGATCGCAACAATGAAACCTCAAATTTGATACTGAGAAAAATCTCATACTTTGTACCAGTTTGAATCTTAAATGGAATAGTATGCTGTGTTATGAACCAAACTCTGTTTATTGGGTGTGTAGATGTTTAAACAACACTAGATGATTAGGTCTGTCAAACAGCAAAGAACTGTGCAGTCCAAGGGTTTAAATTTCTACTATATCAGAATTCATTGTTAGTTTTGCTTTCCATGTATCTGTAACATGCTAACTTCTTTGCTAATGAAAAACACTACCTTTTGTGATGTAACACCATGCAGCCTGGTAGAAATGTACCAAAGGTTTGGATAAACTTACTGCATCCGTCTTCAGGTTAGAAGAGTAAATAACACAGAAAAATGTATACAGGGAAAGGAGGAAAGGACATGGTCCCTGAAAATGCAGGCAGTAGGTTCCTTTGAGACTTGATACAGGCTGCATGATGTCACTTTCCAGAAGACCATATTCTTCATTGTCACTGCCACGAGAACCTCTAAAAGTTCTGTATTTATTTTCACTTCTTTCTGTGCCCCTGGGGCATATAGAAGAAGCTGTCATCAGATGTGGCCACACTGTGGGTAGCTTTCAGCTGGCAATCAGTTTAATGTAACATTGCTCCTAGGAACATAAAATACAACTCAAAACACTATACATGGTGAATGCTCAGTGCTGAAAGTGTGGGAACTGAGTGACTGAGTGGTAAGTGTCCTCACCACAGTGTATTCTGAACTCCCCCAAGGGGTCCTGCATCCTCATGGCTGTCTCCACAGAGTTCATACTTGTTGGGCCATCCGCACAGTACATCTCCACATGTGGATACTCATAGTGAATATCGGGCATTGGGGTGTCTGTTTCATTTTGACACTGAGCACTGAAGTTGGAATCTTTGACATGGAATCTGGTGTCAAGGACAGTCTCACTTCCTATACAGTTAAACCTGTAGTTCAGCTCATTCTTGGAATCACAGCCAGTTGTTTCACTCAAGCTGTGTGCATTATGCAGCTTGTAGGAATCATTGTATTGGTAACTACTGATTGTGTTTGATTCAACTTGATGCGTCTGTGCTCTAGACTCATTCACTGCTGCGTAGTACAGCATTCTGGATTGGTCCTCATCAGTAGACACTTGCAGTTTGAGCCTGTCACTCTCCAGCCCATACTGGAGCAGGCCCACTTCCTCTTTGGCTGCAATGGCACATTGGATCTTAATGGAATCATCTTGTGGGGTTCCACACTGGAGTGACGGCACAGGGTCACACTGTGACATGAAACCCATTCCCCTATTCATGTCATCTAAGGGACTGGTGACCATGTTGGTGCTTGTTGTGTCTGGGGAGCAGGCGGGAAATCTACTGGAGCTGCTGTTGCTCTCGTCAGTGGTGATTGTAGAGGGGGGCAGCATCCAGTATGCTGACTCTGGATCAGGCTTGACTGGACTGCGGTGGATGGTTCCGCTGCCCAGGTCGAGCAGCATCGGAGGAGACCTTGCAATATCCGAGTTCTGGTTTTGGTTCTGATGCAGCATGGGAGCATAGTCCTGTGATTTAAGGGGCTGGTCCAACTGGAAGATCTCTTCAGGCTGGAATAGATCACCTCCTAATGGTAGAAACTCATATTGCTGAGGACCCATGTTTGTGCCTGTGTTTCCATCCTCATAATAGCTGTTGGTAGCTGTGGAAGATTCATCTTGATGGTAAGGAAATGTGTTGATTTGCAGGTGTTCCTGCAGCCAGTAAGTATCCAAATGAGGGTGTTGCTGCTGTGTCCCATGATGCAGTTGAGATTGACTTGTTGGGGACCTGCTGCAGAAGCACTCAAATGGTGGACATGAGCATGAGAAACCTGCAACAAAAGACACTATTAGTCACAGGCTATGTGGTTTTTAAAATGTTTTATCAGAAGTCATAAACACACATAAAATTCAATGCAAGGATGGTTGACTTTCTCCAATCTCCTTGCCAAATTTAATAATAATACGTGGATTCCTTAATTTTGTTTGTGTCCATTAATAATGCGGATCAGTGGATAATGCAGATTACTTAGAGGATTCACTGAGCAATTCGTAGTCTTATTGAGAAAGCTTTATTGTTACACAGATTGGAGGCTTAGTGATCATCATCTGGAAAGCACTTCATTGGACTCTGTCCCAAACCATTTTTATTATTTCAAAACCTGCTTGTGTAAGATAAAGTTAACATTATTTTCCCACATATATGTAGGTGTCCCCATGGTCCCTTACTTTGAAATATTTTGGCCACATTTGGATGCATAGGCTGCTCATCTCATCTTCCTTGATCACTTTAAGATAAACAGTAGTGTGTAGGAACTGTAAATATCATCATTACATTACTGTCATCTGCTCTTATTTCATATTGTATAACGACACAATGGAACAAATCTGACAGGAAAGTTAGTAAATTGTCTCTTGTTATGAAAGAAGGAACAAAGACACAAACGTTGATTGAATGGTGACTCATTGGAGAGCCAGCCACATTTTTTTACAGACATTTATTAAACTGCTTAGACTGACTGTATGTTACTGTTTTCTTTTCTTCATGCTGAAAAATGGAATATTCTAAAACATGCGTGGATACTTTATGTTACAGTAATTATAATGAAAAATAAGAACAAAGTGGTATAACACTCATAGGAAAAGTAATCAGTAATAAAAATTAATGACTACACATATAATTTAAATCTTGCTGGCAATTTTACTGTTCATTGTTATAAATGTAATTATATTGTAACAGATATTTCGTCAGTAATCTGTCTTCATGAAAAAGGAAGCAGCAGTATTTCCTTTATCATAGATGTGACATATATGTGGCTGCACCATGGTCCACATGGTTAGTCACTGACCTGTCACCATGGAAGGTTGGCTTCAATCCCAGGTTATGTGAAATTTTTGGTAAACGAAGTGGCACTGGGACAGTTTTTCCTCGAGCAGTTTGGTTTTCCTAAGTATCATTACACGCGATGCTCCATATTCATTAATCTTGTCATTGATGCTGTATAATCTTAGCAATTGATGGTATTGTTAAATAACAAATAAAAAATATGAATGTGAGTTATGTTGCGATCACTTGGCTTCTAGTCATTTATGCATGTGAGTGCAGTGTTGGTAGAGGAGAGATGATATTAGAGTAAGAGAAGCCTCTAATGCTGACGTACCTTTCTCGGCATCTGAAATGAGAGGTGGGGGTGGGTCCCGGGGACACAGTAAAGGCCGTGGATTTGAATCTGCATCAAGCTCACTTGGTCGTTTTCCGTCCCGTAGTGACAGCAACTGAAACAAATATAGATGGCTGGGGTCAGAATTATGGAGCTTGTTGTAGGCATGGTACAAGTTTCATGTCATTTGCTGTATAGGGCTACCATCGTTTGGAAGCTGGACTCAAGTTACGTGTGCAAGTACCGCATCCTTTAACACTATTTAAAACTCTATAAGTATGTAATTTTATAATCCTTGCAGTATCTCCTTTGTTGTCCTGGAGACCTGGATGGGAACTCCAGGCCATCAATGTGTGATTTATCTTGGTCAAAGTGGTGTACTAATTTGTCACAGCTGGGGAGGGAGGAAGTGCAAGGAGGGACATGAGCAATCATGTCACACATGGCTGTATTCAGAGTATGAAAGTTTTTCTTTGTGCATTATGAATAAACTTTTAGAATATTTCCAATAAATGTTGTATCAGCTTTGGCACCAGTGAGACTTACTGAGGTGCTGCATTACTATTATAGCATTTTGCATGTCGGCAGTTTGAGTACTGACCATGAGAGTGTATCCTGACTTATCAATTTCAATTATTTTTCTTCTGAAATAGTGTTTTAAAATAACTCATGTCCATATCCCTCCCAACTGACTGCTCACAATCATACCCATTTTTATTTGACATTGCATATTTTCTGATGCTGATAATAGAGCTGTAACAGTGAACATATCAACTACGAAAATGATAGCACTCTGCCTGTGACAGTTCTTGTAACGTGAATATTTATATGGATTAAAAAGGAAGTAGAACAGATGTTTAAATAAGCTGTTTCTAGTTTCCGTCGAAATGCTGGACTTGATTTAATGTTTGCGTTGTAAAGCTGTGTCAGCTACATGTTACTTGGTACCCACTCCATAGAGGTTAGTGAACAGTGGAATGATATGTAACTGATAAGAGATGTAGGCCCATACGCGATGTATTGGTGTGCCTAACATCAACCGAGAATAAAAAGGATGGACGTGAACAGTGCGTCAGACGAGCTTTTGTGAATCCAGTCTCTTTCGTCAAATGCACACAACGAAAATATCGTCAGCAGTTTTTGCAAGATGAAGAGTTATTATGTTGCTGACTTCGAGTATTCATGCGCGTTGTTAGCTATTTCCGTGGATGATCGCGTGTAGGACGATTAGTTCTCTGAACGTGCGTATTCTGGCAGTGATCAATTACGAGTTAGATCAGACTATTAAGTAAATAATTAGTCTTACCATGTGTATTTTGTTACGTATGGAAGTATGTAATGCCAAGTGAAGTTGAAGAAAACATTTGCACGGTTTGGATGTACAGTGCGAACATATGTAAGTACTTGACGCTACCAGTATCATTTCCTGTGTCACCAAGTTTCGCGAAGTACGTTTGACAAGGTAACATAAAATACAACGTATTCTAACTGAAAGCATTCGTAACCTTTCTTCCAACATAAACGTTACTTAGCAGTTTTGCAGCATCCACTCCAGTCGTATTGCACAACCCTGTCCGGTTTCAGTAGACATAACCTTTACCAGTAAAGTAGTTCTACGAAAATAAGAGAAGGCACCATTTCTACGTGCCCACAAATTAATAATGCGATGGTTCGATTTGTGAAATACCATTACAAAATTAAACACATGTCATGAGGGCGAGTTTCGTTGGCCTTTACGATTTGATAGTTTTATACCGTGCAGATGCCTACTAGATCTACCCAAGGAACGGGCATGGTAAAACTTGTTTAAATAATTCTGTTCTGTTTTTTATGTGTTAGCACATGCTTTCGCCGAATAACTGGTCTTATCAATGAACACGATCATCGTGGCACGTGGAGACACTTTGTCACTCAGGAAATACACACGGTTTGCGCCGTACACATTTAATAACCTCATATTAAGTGCTCCCCGTCGGGAGGAGTGAGATCAGATATGAATCTGAGTCTTAAGAAGAGAAACTAAGCAAATATTCGCTCAGCCTGTAAGTTAAATGTGCACAATACGGTGGCACGAGCACGTTGATTTACTGTAATGCAAGCACATAAGCGTTTTAATTTTGGGTTACTTTTCCAGCCCTAGTGCGTATCATGTTCGCAGTGGCCAGAATTGAATTCGTGCCAAAATTCAGTACCGGTTCTATGCTCCGGTATCTTTTTTGTAAGAAAATTGGATGTTGTGCCCCTATATTTATTGCGATATCTTATTACTTTTTATTTTATTTGTTTAGATAAGGTGAGCCCGAAACCCTTGGTACTGCAATCGCAAATTGTCGAACCTCTTCACCTCTCCCTCACGCCTATCCTTCCAGCGTACTTCTCTATTTTCCCCTCCAGTTATGTAACCACCCTTGTTGACATGATGTTGGTGGCGTCAGTTACGTGATAACTTGCGCTAGGTACAAGCGTTTAGGGCCGCTTTATTGGGTCAGACGGGGTCGGAGGTTTTTACGTCAGTAGGCAGACAAGGGGAAGCGTAGAGCGTCATCATTCATGCCATATATGGGACGGCTTTTCGAATTCAACACGTGATACGAGTGGTGAGGAATATTTGGAAGTAAGACGGGCGGGGGGAAGGGGATTGTCATTGAGCGGTGGGACGTAGTATATTCCGATGCGCAGTAGCGAGCATATCCTTAGACCAGGCGGTGGGTTGCAGGCTGTGTGTGTGCTATTTTACAACTCCCGTTTTGTGTTAATTTTTCCCATCCCCAGAGGTAAAGCGATCGGGGCGTGAAGCTGACAGCTCACCTCCATGTAATGCCGAGATTAAGCATGCGTGAAGCTATACTTCCGTCTCTCCATGTCCCATACACAAGAACAAATTTACCTCTGTCTTTCTGTGGATAACAGGCAACGCATGCATGACACGCTTCTTATAAACGACACAGGCCATGACGTCACTCGCCTATGGTTGTGGTCTAGTTCAAATTACTAAAAACTTCAAATACAGAGTGAAAGTATTTTTCTATCAAATGCTTACCGATTTTCGAAAGAGCATTGCTTTTTGGAAGGTTCCTAGGCTGCACCCGTTTGTCCTGTTAAGAGCAACGTGTCGATGAATATGAGTAAGGTGCATTGGTGGAATGGTATTGACGGCGGAGAGCCGAAGTGTTCGGAGAAAAACTTGGCTCAGTACCACTTTGTCCGCCACAGATGTCACATGGACTGGCCCGGGATTGACATTAACCTTAATCTGATACAAAGATTTCAGCTCGTACCATGCAGTGAGCACATCCCGTCTTGGCTAAAAAACCCGTCAGTTTTTAGTGTGTAGTAAAATAATTGCTGTTTGTTCGGACAATCATACGAAACACATAACTGCACTCTTTGGGCAGAGCGTAGAATTTTTAAATGTTTAAGCTGCTGGTGCTTGTAGTAACAAGAAGGGTTTACGGGGTTAATGCGGTAGAATTCGGACTGCTTCGGCTGATTGCTAAGTCCTTTGAAATAGTATTTTTACCGGAAAATAACGAGTTTTGCTGAATGATTTTAACGGTTGAATTCTGGGACAGTTTTGACTAGGTTTGATGGCATTAATATTGAATTTCAGAGAAACAATAAAATGAGTTTTGTTGGTGCACAGTAACGTTTGGAGGGGTTAAGGTCGGCACTATGAGCATTAAGAGAGTGCTTATTAGAATTTCACGTACAAGCGCTTTATTACATGTTATTGTAATAGCAGACGAAGCAACAAGAGAAGAAAGACGAAAAAGAAGACAGTGTTGGAGATATGCAATTTTTGCGGGAATGTTAAGCTGATAGAAGTCATGCACAAACTCATTGGATGTTAGAAATTAGGTAGCGAGTGTTGCACCAAATTTCGATGACGCCTGTTTGCCGAGAACCTTCAGCCAAGCGTAGCCTATGGGTGACAGGTGTCCGAACGTTGAAATAACGCTGAATATACCTTACATATCACGTTACAGTTTACGCAGCTCCTTGTGAGCGTAGTCTTAATAAACTGATGCCACTAAAAGTTACTGCGAGCAAAACACTAGGAAAACGCCTCCAACTCAGTCACTTGTGTTAAAGAAGAATTGACAAAACAGTTGAAATTCAAGACGACACAACAGGCATATATTTTTCGGTTAGCGTTAAAACAACTTGATCACATTTTTTTTTTTAAATTTTTTAGTTGTGTTTCAGGAAAATATTTTCATCGATGTGCCCCTTGTCCTTCGTTTCCCTCTAAAGAGGTTAAGCTGCCGAGCGGTGAAAATAACCCTGGAACACCGATAAAAATAACACTTCGTAGGTGATGAGGAGGTCGAGGCGGGGGGCAGTGTTAAATTGTTGCACGGGAAGCAAAATTAGTTGGTTATGGCTCTCATAATGTGTCACTCTTTTTTGGTCGGCTTGTTGTACGAAAGGAACACGTGGCGGCAGCATTCGCATACAACAGTAGCTCATTCATTACATAGTCTGTCTTGCAACAGGTCCATAGTCTGTTCCAAAGCAAGTTCTCCACAGAGTGCGATCTAGTACTTCCTCTTTCAAGTTCCAGTATCTTCTCTTTTACGTAAGGTCTAGTAGCTGCTTACTTCTTCGGCCCGTCTTCCCGTCCTCTCTGCCTTTCCTTCAATACATTGTTTTAGAAGGCCGTTCCTACGCAAGATTTGACCATACCAGTTAACCGTCCTTCATTTTATTGTATGCAGGATGTTATTTTTCTCCTGGACTCCATATAATACAAACAGTGGCTAGGGGCACAAACAATTGAAAAATGTAAACGTTTGTGAATAGATGGCCAAATAAGGTATGAAAAAATGTGGGGATTTAAAAGTCATGCCACATATAGATGTAGTAATGATGGGCCTATATATGGAGGAGGCGATACAAGCGTATGCACAGAGGTGAGAAACAGGTAACACCGGTCGTGCATTCAAACAGAGAAGCTGACTTTTCTTAATCACAATCATTGCTGAAACTAGAAGATATTCTTTTTTAAAATTTCAATGTTTCACCGTGCATTTTTCAATTCAATAATTGATGAATACCAACACATGCACTTTTTCACATTCAGCACTGTATTAGTCTAGAATGTTAACTTTAAAGGTTAAAATACTCGTACAATAAAAATACTTAAAGGTACTCCGACATGTTTCGATCTTAACAGATCATCTTCATGGAGTAGGTCTGTACCTCGTTAAAGTTACTGAGTAGTTTAAAATTGTTAAAAGTTTTTAAAACACTGAATTTAAAATCCTGACGATCAATCTCGGTGTTGTGGCA
>JGI20166J26741_12147806_pt1 | contig 18395 bp, 12 predicted proteins | sample TergutCu122P5_FD_26741 | JGI IMG/M metagenome (IMG submission 26741)
GACTTTTGTTTCTCAAAAGCGCCTGTTTCTCGCCTTTCTCTGAAAGGCAACCGAAACAGATGCGCTATATTAATTCACAACTTTCGTTGCGAATTAATATACTATACCCCATAAAGTGGACACGGTGACCTTGCAAAAAACCCCTAAAAATGGACACACACAGAGTGAGGGTATATAGTAAACCCTGTGAAGTGGACACGATTGGGATAACAACGTTGAGCAGCCGATACACGTCTTTTTGAACGAAAACTGTTTTAGTTCAGCAGCAAAATCTCGTGTATGTTTTTCAACAAAGTCGCTGCACCTCCAACACCGTGCGCGGCTTTAAACTGGATGGCGTGAAGCAATAACAAAATGTCGTTGTCCGATAACTCAATGTGAACTTCAGAGGCAAGCACTTTATCCTCGCAAAGGGTAGTCCCGTTTTCCACATTGCGCTCTGTGACTGATTCCGCTGGTATGGGCTTTCTTTTCTTAGGTCTGGGCTGGAATCCCATATGGTGCTGAGGGTCTTCTATCTCACGGATGATGTCTTCATAGCCATGCGCTAACAGAAATCTTTTTATAACCTCATCATTAACCGCACCATCCACATCGGTTTCGGCGGTGAGATAAAAAGGGTCTACCTTCAACACCAGCGCCATAGCCACCGCCAGCCTAGCCGAGATTTTACCGGAACTGTAAATGTGGTGGATCGTTGACGGCGCAAGGTCTACGAGACTGATTATTTCGTTTCTATCTATATAGCTCGCTTGTTTCCAAAGCTGTCCCGCACGCTCCCTGGTTAAGTCACTGGTTACACTGATGTTTGCTTTTTTGAGATTTTTGAGGATATAAATGGTGTCCAACATTTTAGTATTTCTCCTGTAAAAAACGAGTGCATAGACAACTTGGCATTATTTGGTGTGTCACGGATAGTTAACCACTGCCCACAAGTTAAGAGTGCGCATTAGGAATTAGATTTGGAGTTCCAATGGAATTTTGACCGAATTTATTGCGTTTCGGGGAACGTCCCGGCTTGATGGGGCAGACGCGACGTACAAGCCTGAGCAGGATACGTTCAACATCCGGCCAGGGATCAGGGCTGGTCAAGGCGTAGATCAAACGGCTTTTTAAGACGCCAATTTCATGGTTAACATTCACCTAATACCGATATTTGTTTTCTTTGCCGTCCCTTCCCTGTTCAACCGTCGCTTGCGCGTCCCAGAAGGCCGCCGCGGCAATATTGGACAAATACATAGTGGCATAAAAATCCTGGCGGATGGCTAAGACCGAGGTTCCAGTGAAATTTTCTATTTCGAGCTTATTTTTCACCTCGTCGTATTTGACTTCAACAGGCCAGCGGAGAAAATAGAGCGCCTGAAACGCCTCGGCTGTCAGGTTGGGATCCCACAAATTGGTGAGCAGCGTTTCGGGGTTCCCGGATGGCAAATCGAATTTTATGACGCGCAGCGGAAGATCGGGGTATCTGGCTCTATGTAACGTTATGATCCCATCCGGCTGTAATTGGGCGTCAACGTCCGCGTTGAATCCGCGTTTTAATTATTTGTTTTGGGACTCCTTCTTTTTGGGATCACGAACACCACATGTTTTTTTATGATAGATTCTGAATTTTCTTTTCTGACGACTCTCTAAATTTTGTAGCATTACTCTTTTGTGCAGTGCCATTGGATTATAAGATTTTTGAATTTCACATTTCAATGCTTTTTTTCTTGCTCTCCGCAGATATCCAAAACCAGTAATGACAGACAGTAGAGCAAAAATACCCAAAATAACACAAAACCAAATAATTTCAGACATCTGAGCAATCAGCATATCAAGAGGAAGTTTACTTATGATAAAGATAGCAATTAGTGTCAACAGTAATGCTGCCCCTAGAAAACATTCAACTGCTTTTCGCGTATCTGGAAGACCCTCAATACTTACTTTTTTATCATTTCTACTCACTCTATTATCAGCCATCCTATATTTCTCAGCTCCTTATTTAGCCGTTAGTTAAGTCGTTGTGTTGATATCTGTTTCTTGATATTTAGTCATCTTTTTGAAAAATAATAATATAGAAAACAAATAGAAAACACACAAGTTAAGAAATGAAACTAAATTATCATACAATCCAGTACGAAAATTACTAGTCAGCATGCTCATCATCTCAGATATTGTAGCATTTTTTAAGCCAAATGATGCAGGCTCCATATAAAGGAGCGCAAGTTTATATCGGATAAAAGCTGTGGCAATTATAACAGCCAAAAGTGAAATGAATGCACGGAAAATATCACCAGAAACCAACCCAAGTTTTTTACGAAAAACCAAACATATAAAGCACCAAATGCCCAAACGTAAAATGTATACTATTAGCCAATATAAAAACGATTGCAGAAATGCCGCAAGGAAGGCTAGTATGACATTCTGAAGGATAGACATTATAATGAAACTGCCCAAAAGCCATGCAAAAGTTTTCAACAAAAATATGCTATCCACTTCAGAGTTTCTAGACCGAACAGAAAAAATTAACAACACAAATATATAAGCTAAAATTGTTATACTACTATTCCCGCCTAGACATAGTAAAAATATGAGTGTCAATAGAAAAGGTTTAATCGTGCTAAAAAACAAAGCTCGCATAACACATTCACCTCATGTTATCAGACTACCCTCACATTTTTCGACTTAAATAGGCAGTTAACTGCCTATTCAAGTCGAAATTGCAGCATATTGAATGTACCTATTACTGGTAGTTTGTTATATCTAGAACTTGGGATTTTGTCGCTTGTTAATATAGTCCCCAACTCTTCAGCCTGGCATTAAGTGTATTAACGATAAAACCATCGACTGCATAAACACCACTAAAAATAGCATCACTTAGATCATCAATAACCGCTGGATTTTCGGGCTGGGAGTACGGCCACAACGTACCAACTTTAACTAATTGAAGCGTATCTCCTGCGTATCTTTTTGGGTATCCCATCCAGCGCTCAGCAGAATCTTTACCAAGGTAGAAAAGATATGGATCATCCCTATGGCGGGCATCAAAATGTAAGCGATAATCGAGGTAGCCCCATATCCCATTTTCAGCAGCTAATATCCCGCGAAACCATTCAATATCCTCTGGACTACAGGCGGAAGCGAATAAATAGTAGGACATCCCAGCATTTTGTTGAGCATAGTTATTGGGTGCTCCAAATTCAACAGTTGCTCTTTTGTCTGAACTATTCTTTGATATTGTTACTCTAATTTGATAAACAGCCATGCTATTTGCAGCAGCATTAATTAAGCCTGTTATTAGTTTAGCGTATATACTTCCGGCAGTATCAGCCGCAGTTTTGGCGTCAGTAGCGGGGACTTGTGGGCCAACTCTAGAATCAAATCTGCCATTTCCTTTATTAACATTAACGCGGTCCGCAGCCCAACTGTAGATCATTTTTGAAACATCAAAGTGACCCCAAGAATGGGTGTATGTTGCCTCTGTTGTATACCCGTGTGGTATTCTATGTGAATTATCTCCGCCAATAACTTGCGGAACATAAATTTTAATAGAAGAATCTTTACCAATATTTCCATACGCTCCTCTAGAGTTTGATATAACTGGTTTATCGGTGGTTCCACTGCCGTTGCTGTCCCCCGGAGATAGTGACAAATATTTATCGGCAATCCATCCAGTTTTATTGCTATAAGTTACTTTTGCCCAAGTATAGCCGTCTGCGGCTTGCTTTACACCGACATAGTAAACTATTGTGTTTTTGTTAAAAGTATACCAAACTGCGCCGTTAATGCTGGGAGTTTTTCTGAAATTGACGCTATTAGCGTTCACATAGCGATAGCCGCTTGTCGCCAGTCCCCACGCATCCGTTCTCAGCCCCGGATTATTCCCCACATACACATACCAGTTCGCGCCATCCTTCGCCGGGTCTTCCTGTGTAAACCGGTGATCCGCCGCGCTGTAGAATCGCGCCTGGGCGTAGTACAGCCCCAGCGTCTCATCATAGCTGTAGCTGGCGAAGGCGACGATCTCAATGCCGGAGAAGTTGGTGTCCGTGTCATAGCTGTCGGTGAGGATGTTGCCCCAGGCGTCGTACATGGCGTGGGTGATGACGCCGCCGGTGCTGTCCACCGCGTACACGTCGCTGCCCAGGATGTCGCTGTGGAACCACACTTTTGTGATGTCGTTGGCCGCGAAATCGCTGGCCGGATTCTCTCCGTAATCGCCGTTTACGTTCGTCGCGCCGCGCGCGGTGCCGTCCGCGTAGGTGTAGGCCGCGCTGAACCGCACACCGAAGGGGTCATACACGATTCTGGAAACCCAACTGCCGTCCTCAGTCTGCATGATGTCGCGGTTCGCGTTGGACATGTAGTCCGGCGTATAGTGTGTCGTGACCGTCTCGTAGTTGTCCTGCTGGACGGTGCCGACCTCGGTCTCCCAACTGCGCTGCTCCGTGGCGCGGCCATCGGAGAGGGCGGGGAGATAGTCCGGAATGCGGCTGGAGCCGTTGTCCAACGCTTCGTTGGCATAGCCCGCGTTCTGGTTGAGGCGCACCTGCACGTTCTCGATCCGCGCGCCCAAGGCATCATAGGTGTAGGCGCTTCTCTCGCCGTCGGACTTTGTGCCGGTGATGAGCTTGTTCTGCGTATTGTAGGTGTATGTCGTCGTGCCGTCCGGCGCGGTCTCGGTGAGCAGGTTGCCGGCGGGGTCATAGGTGTAAGTGTACGCGCCGTCGCTGCCGGTCTTGCTCAGCAGGCGGTTTTGCGTGTCGTAGGTATAGGTGTACGCGCCGTCAGATAGCAGATTTCCGGCCAGATCGTAGGTGTAGTTTGTCACCGCGCCATCGGTCGTGGAGCTGACGAGCTGGTTCGCGGCGTCGTATTTGTAGCTGACGGACTGACTGCGGTGATCAATGTCCACGCCCGTGCTTAGCTTGAAGGTGAGATTACCCGCGTCGTCGTAGGCGTAGCTCGTCTGCCGCAGGGTCTGGTAATTCGCCAGCACTTCCTGCTGCGAAACGAGATGCCCCAGCTTGTCATAGGCAAACTCCGTCGTGCTGCCATCGCTAAAATTGGTCTTGAGCAGCCGGTTCTCCCGGTCGTAGTCGTAGGCCGCGCCCGTGCCGTCCGCGTCCGTAAAGCTGGCGGCGTTGCCGTTGAGGTCGTAGGTGGCGGTGACGACGCTGCCATCGGGATAGGTCATGGACGTGCGGTTGCCCACCGCGTCATAGGCGTATTTTGTGAAGGTGCCATCAACGTTCTGCACCTGCGTTGTTCTGTAGAGCGCGTCGTAGGTGAATCCAATTGTACCACTGGCGTTGGCCGCAGTCAACCGATTTCCCACCGCGTCGTAAGTAAACGCAGCGTCCGCCTGGGCGGTCAGATTGTACACGGCATCGTAGGCGTAAGCGGTCACGTTGCCGTCCCGGTCGGTTTTCTGGGTGACGTGGCCCTCTTTGTCGTAGACGTAGGCGGTCGCGTTACCAGCGGGGTCGGTCTCCTTGAGCAGGTTGTTGTTGAGGTCGTAGGCGTAGGTGGTCGTGGCGCGGCTGCCGTTTCCGCCGTCTGCGGTGTAACTGGCCGTGTTGCCGTAGGCGTCGTAGGCGGTGGTCTGCACACTGCCCAGGGCGTTGGCCGTGGTGAGCAGCCGGTTCAGGCCATCGTAGGTGTAGGTAGTCTTGTGGCCGTTCTCGTCAGTCTGGGAGATGAGGTTGCCGCAGAGGTCGTAGGCGGAGGTTGTGGCGTGGTTGAGCTCGTTTACCACCCTGATGGGTCGGTTCATGACATCGTAGGAGGTCGTCGTGTGCTCGTTCTCCCGATCCGTGGCGGTCGTCAGATTGCCGTTGGCGTCGTAGGCATTATTTGATCTGTTGCCCAGCGGATCCGTGATGATGGTGACATTGCCTGTGGCGTCATAGCGGTAGCTCGTCGTTCCGCCGTTGGCGTCGGTTTGACTGGACACCCAGCCGCGGTTGTTGTAGGTGGTGCTGGAGCCACCGCCCAGCGCGTCGGTGGTGGAGGTCAGGTTATTGTCGAGGTCATAGGCGTAGGCGGTCGCGTGATTCAGCGCGTCCGTGACGCTGAGGGTGTTGCCGTTGCCGTCGTAGGTGTAGGCAGTCACCCCGCCCAGCGCGTCGGTGACTGTAGCAACAGCGTAATTGCCGTTGTAGGTGTAAGTCGTCGTGTTGCCATTGCGGTCGGTGGACTTGACCACATTGCCCACCGCGTCATACACGGTCGTGGCCGTGTTATTAAGACCGTCCTTGACGGAGGTCACACGGTTGAGTGCATCATAAGCCTGTGTCTGTGTCGTCGTACCGTTGACGGCTGTGGTCAGGAGATTGCCGTTGCCGTCATAGGTATAGGTGGTCTTTACGCCCACGGCATTGGTGAGGTCAGTCATCTGGCCCTGAATATCATAGACGTACTTTGTGACATTACCGTTCTGATCCGTGACGGAATCGTTGCGCGCAAAGCCGTCGTAGGTGTAACTGACCACGCCGCCATCCGCATAGGTTGTGGTAAGCGGCTGGCTGATCTTGTTGTAAGTATAGGTTGTGCTGTTGCCGCGGGGGTCGGTGGAGGTCAGGAGGTTCCCGCAGGCGTCATAGGTGTAGGTTGTGCTATTGAGGCGCTCGTCGGTGGTTTTGGTCACCCGGCCCATCGCGTCGTACACAGAGGCGCGGAAGTTGTTGTCGGGTTCGGTCGTCTTGACGGCCCGGTTCAGGGCGTCGTATTCATAGGAAGTCTTATAGCCCAGCGCGTCGGTGACGGAGAGCATATTTCCCGCCGGATCGTAGGCATACTGTGTCACGCCGCCGTTGGGATCTGTGACTGAGGCCGTCCGTCCCATAACGTCATAGGCGGTTGTGGTGACATTGCCCGCGCCGTCCTTTCCGCTGATGACGCGGTTGAGCGCGTCATAGACCGAGCTCGTGACGGTTCCGTTGGCGTCGGTCGTGCTCAGGAGGTTGCCGTTGCCGTCGTATTTGTAACTCGTTACCCCGCCCAAGGCGTCGGTGGTGGTCTTGAGGGCATAGTTGCCAAAGTAGGTATATGTAGTGACATTGCCGTTGCGATCCGTGTCAGCCGTGACGTTGCCTACCGCGTCATAGGCATAACTTTCTGTGAAGTTGAGACCGTTCGTGACGGAGACAACACGGTTTAGTTTGTCATAGGCGTTGGTCTGTGTGACCGTCCCATTGACGGTCGTGGTCAGGAGATTGCCGTTTTTGTCATAGGTGTAGCCGGTCACCATGCCTGTGGCGTTGGTGACGCTGGCGGTACGGCCCAGGGCGTCGTAGTCGTATTGCGTGACAAAACCCAACTGGTTTGTGATCGCCGTCGTCAAACCCCGGCTGTCGTAGGCGGTGCCGACCGTACTGCCGTCCGGGTATGTGATGCTTGTCTGGCGATTGTCTTTGTCATAGACATACGCCGTGACGCCGCCCAGCGCGTCTGTGGATTTTACGAGATTGCCGTTGGCGTCGTATTCATAGCTCGTACTGTTGCCGCGCTCGTCCGTGGACATCGTCACCCGGCCCAGGGCGTCGTAGGCGGAGGTTTTGATACTGCCGTCCGCGTTGATCGTCTGAACGGCCCGATTGAGCGCGTCGTAGTCGTAAGCGGTGATATTCCCCAGCGCGTCCGTGCTGGAGAGCAGGTTCCCGGCCAGATCATAGACGTATTTCGTCACGCCGCCATTGGGATCGGTGACCGCTTTTGTCCGGCCCATTGGATCGTAGGCGTAATGGGTAGTGTTGCCCGCACCGTCCGTGCTGGCGGACACGCGGTTGAGCGGATCGTAGATAGAGCTCGTGATGTTGCCGTTGGCGTCTTTGGTATTCAGGAGGTTGCCGTTGGCGTCGTAGGTGTAGATCGTCTTGTTGCCGTCGGCGTCCGCGACCTGGGATGTGCGCCCGCAGGCGTCATAATAGTAGGTCGTGTGGTTGCCCATCGCGTCGGTCGTGCCGATGGTGCGGCCCATGCTGTCATAGCCTGTGGTCGTGGTGTTACCCATCGCGTCGGTGGTGGAGGCGAGACGGTCAAGAGAATCATATTTATATGTGGTCGCGTTGCCCGCCGGGTCAATGGTCTTGACGAGCAAGCCCTTGTCGTTGTAGAAACACTGGGTCGCATTGCCCATCGGGTCGGTGACCGCGCTCACAAGCCCCTGCGCGTTATAGGTATACGCCGTCACGCCGCCGTTGGCGTCGGTGGAGGACATGGGCTGGCCGTTGACGCCGTAAACCGTGCTGGTCATGCCGCCCAGGGCGTCGGTGGTTTTCGTCGTGAAGCCGTTGGCGTTGTACTCATAACTCGTGATGTTGTTAAGCGCGTCTGTCACCGTCATCAGTTTTCCCATATCACTGTAGGTATAGCTGGTTGTCTGACCCATCTGATCCGTGAAACTGGCAATCCGGCCCACTGCGTCGTAGATTATCGTCACCGCCCCTGTATCTGGGTATATTACACTCAGCAGATGCCCCTGTGGATCATAGTTGTACGTCGTCACAAAACCCAGCGCGTCCGTTTCCGTGTACAGCAACCCGAGGCTGTTGTAAGTATAGTTCGTCGTATTGCCGTTTTTATCTTGGTATGTGGTTAACTGTGCCCCGCTGTAGGTGTAGTATTCCGTATTTCCCAGCCCGTCGGTGATGGAGGTAATATGGTGGTCGCCGTCATAGGTATAGGCCGTCGTCGAGCCGTCAGGATAGGTCACCAGCGCGACGTTTCCGTTAGCGTCCAGTTGATATGAGGTACTGTTGCCCTGATTGTCCGTGATGGAATCCGCGGTATCTCCGGCATAGGTATTAGATGCCGTGTTGCTGTCCTGATCCACGGTTTGTAGAATATTGCGGTTAGCGTCATAGTAATAGGTCGTCGTGCGGCCATTAAAGTCTGTGCAGGTTGTTGTGAGACTTGTGTCGTCATAACTGACCGTGGTGGTGAGAACCTGATCTGCCTTCCAGAAGGTCTGCCCGGTCACACGGCCCTGGCTGTCGTACGTGTTCTCCAGATATTTAGTGCCCGTGAAGTCCGTGAGCGTGGAGAGATACCCGTTACTGTCGTAACCATAGTTCAGTGTGCTGCCGTCCGCGTTGGTGACGGACGTGAGCTTGTCCCCGGTGTAGCCGTAGGTGACCGCGCGCCCGGTGCTGTCTGTCACACTGACGATATGGCCACTGGCCCATGCCAGATAGAAGGAGCCGGGAACGCCGTCGATTTCCGTAAGCTCTCCGCTGCCGTTGTATGTAAGAGTGGCTTCGAGTACGCCGTCTGGGTTGTGGATCGTTTGGATCAGGCCGCTTGCGTCAAAGTCGAAGGTTGCCCCGTCCTTGTGCGTCATAACCCAGCCGGTGGAGGAATCCCCAGTCAGCGTAAAATCGCTGCTCCGCTGCTGCGTGTAAGCGCCGGTGCTGTCGCTGAAGAATATAATTTGTTCGCCTCCCGGTACGGTCACGGTGACCTTACCCGTATCCGTTTCCTCTACCAACTTGTAATCATAGCTATTGGAGAATCCGGTTCCGAAGCAGCCATCCTCGTAGATCGAATAATAGGTGCGCAGGAATGTGAGCGGAATCGTGCCTTCCAGACGCAAATCTTGATACATAAAATGAAACGCCCCGGTCACCACATCCACTGGATCCCCAACATTAGTGTCTAATACATTACTATCAGGACTATTCGGATAATTAATGGAGCTGCAATTTGCGCTGCCGCTTTTCATAACCTCAGTCAGAGACTTCAAAACGCTGTCTGAAAAGCTGCCCTTGATCATCACATATTTGACGTTGAACGTCGGCGTCGGTCTAGTGCCTGGATCAGTTCCCGGATCGGTGCCCGGATCAACCGGGGTATAGGACACCAGAACCGAAGATTGAATTGGATATTTGCTCGTCCAAGAGTAAGTAACCCCGGTGGCGAGATCGTTCAAATCCGGGCGGCCCAGAGGCTGAATCTCAATAGCGAGCACAAACGAGCCCGCGACACTGGTATCGATGACAGGAGTACCGTTGATCGTCCCGTCCCAGTCCAGCGTATGCTGCATCATCAATGTAGGGGCAATTGTCTGCCCGGCGAAGTTTGTAGTCGTTGTATACAGGCCATCATCCGACAGAAAGACAAGCCCCGGATCTGTGGCGGTGGTGGGGGTATAAGGGTCAACCCATGTATCCATATTATCCGCCGCGACATGGGATTCGAGATCGCTCGCGCCGGTCATAAGATAGCCTTGCGCGATGTAGCCGACAAAACTCTGCGGGCCCTGCGTACCGCTGGCATCCACGGTGCTCAGGTAGATGGCGATGTTCACATATTGCGTGTATTGAAAGCCAAATTGCAGCGTAAGGTCTCCCGCCGTTGGGTCATAGGTTCCGCCGGTGATCTCGCCCGCGTTGGCGGCAACCGGCATCAATCCCGCGACCATGCAGACGCAGAGTATCACGGACAGCGCCTTTTTCAGCAAGTTTGATTTCATATGTATTGAGCCTCCCCGCTCCTAATCATTGCTCTTTTTTAACTCTTAAATGCCTTAATGCGCGTGTTTCACACTGGCTTCCATGACCTGCCAGTAGGCCCAGTGGGTGCTGTTAATGTCGCTGAACGGGCACGGTATGGTTTGCAGCGCCGGAGCGGTGGCCGGATCACGGCCCAGAAGCCGGTTCATCATCGTCACGGCCTCCGCGCGTGTAATAAGCGAGTTGGGCCGGAACGTGCCGTCGTCATAACCCAGGATAAGCCCCAGAGCCGAAGCCTGACGGATGGCATCCGTATACCACGCGCCCGGCGCCACATCGGTGAAATCTTTCATCGCACCCGTAGCCGCTTTGCCTTCGCTCTGAGCGATACGCACTAAGCAGGTGGCCAGTTCAGCGCGCGTCATGGCAAAGTTTGGCATAAATGTGTTGTCCGTGTACCCGATCATATACCCGTAGTCTTTCATGGTCTCGATATAGCTCAGCGACCAGCGGTTGTTTGCCACGTCGGGATAACTGGACACGCCGGAGGTATTTACAGTCAAATCCAGCGCCCGCGTGACCATCGCCGCCACCTGTTCGCGGGAGATGGGATCATTGGGCCGGAAAGTGCCGTCCGGGAAGCCCGTAATATACGGCTCATGCGTGCCCGCCGGGGATGGGCTGGGCGAAGGTGCTGGGGTGGGTAAGACAACGATCGCCGCCGTGAGCGTGAAGGTTATCGTGGACAGCGCGGAGCCGTCGTTATCCAAGATCGTAATCGTGACGGTGACGCCATCCTTGGCGTCGATGGCTTGTGTTGCTGTCACATAATAGATGCCGTTGGCGTCCTGTGTCAGCTCGACCTTGCCGGTCGGGTCGTTGAGCGTAACGGTGTAACAATCGCTGGGCAGATTCGGTTTTGCACCCACGCCCACACTCTTTAAATATGAACAGAGATCCGTCTTAGTACCCACCCAAATCTGTACCGATGAAGGCGCGCTGAGCTGGAACTGATTTGTAGTCGCCCCGTCGCAAAAATTCCCCGCGTTGTTCACGAGAGACGCCAACACGTCTCCGGTCATGTAGTTGTTTTCGGCGTAGACGACGGGAATCTTTGTGATGTCCGATGGCAACTCCCCGCGCAGTTGGTTATTCGAGATGTCTAAAACGTCTAAATTTGTCAGCGCACCGAGACTGCCCGCCGACACCGTGCCGGAGAGCTGGTTATGACTGAGAGCTATTCCTGCAAGAGAATCACATTTTGGACATGGCGGGATTGGAGAGTAAGGTCAATTCGATGTACGGCAAAGTCTATTCAATCGGCGAAGATGTGAAGAAAGCCAGCCGACGGATTGATACGTTGAAACTCCATATCGAACACAGCGAAAACTTCAAGAAATACCGGGGAAACAAAACGCAATATGAAAAGCTCTACGCTCAATACAAAACGCTTAAAAAGGCTACCGGCTTCGGTGCTGAAAGGAAAGCTCAAAAGGCTCTCGACGACGCCAACGAATATTATGAGTTGTTCCGCCCGCAGTTGGCGATGTTTGAGAACGCGGAGAAATATTTGCGGGACGTACTGCAAAGTCGTTTCGATCCAAAGAAGCTGCCCCCTGTTACAAAATGGCGGGAGGAACTAACCGCGAAAACCGCCGAACGGGAGGGGCTGTATCGGGAATATCGCTCACTCAAAGATGAAACCGCGAAGGTTGAAAAAATTCGCAGGAGCGTTCACGAAATTGTGGATGTGGAGACACGGAGGGCGCAGCCGACACGAGCGCGGGGAATGGATATATAGGGCCGAGTGCCGGAGGCAGGGATTCCTTGCCTCCGGCTCATTTTCCCCTATTTTAGCATACTCCATTTTTCCCACTTCGGGCAGCCGGATTGATTGGCCGCTTTGCTCATTTTTGTTTTCGCGCATAACCCTTTTGTACCTGAGTCATAACGCACGTTTCGTTTGACGGCATCGGTTGCGCGCGCTCCAGCAAAATGCTGACAGGTAACACATTGTTTACTCGTGCCGCTTGTTTGAATCGCCATGCCGAAACCTCCAATTCACATTTTACCAATTATGCCAAACAGATTCCCCATACCCACCCTCGAAACGAAAACTCGGCGTTGGTGCTAACAGTAAAACTCCGCGCTTTGCGGTAACATGTATGGACATTCATTTGTATGGCGAAAACTGTATGAAAATTCCCTCGCCATAGGATTGAAATAATCCAGAGGACAAATGTCCGTGTGTAAGGGTTGCCCGCCTTACCGGGTTCGCCGCACTCTTTCGTTTCTACCAAACTGTTTGGCTAGTCAAGCAGGTCAGTTGTCCAGTTAAGCCCCTGCATTTTAGTGTCCAATTCACGATACATTTTGGACAAATCGTCGATTTTCTTCTGAGTCTCCGCTACGTTGACAAAGCGCACAAACTTTACTTCGGAACGGCTGTATCTGTCTTGCGTGATGGACGAGTTGTCGCACAGTTCGCGGTATGCGCTGATTTTCGATTTCATACAATCGCGTCTTACAATGGCGTCCGCAAGCGTTCCGCCATCAAGCGGAGTGTTGGAGTTCGTCCTGTTGATACGGAGGATTATACTCTCCAATTCCGTCATCATAGTTTCGTACATCGATACAAGCTCTTTTACATCTTCGCCGGGTTCGTCGCCTTCCTGTACTTTTGCGTTTTGTCCCATGCGGTTTTTTACCTGCCGGATTTTCGTTTGCAAATCCGCACGGACAATTAATCCCTCAGCCAACTTCATTCGATTTCCTCCTTCTTATAACCATAGTTGATTCTTTGCCACTATATAAAATTGCACCATTATACGAGTTCGTCAAACAGGCTTTTGGCAGTCAGATTAGCGGTACTGCCGATTATTTTACATCTGTGGCCTTCAAGGCTTTCGCTGGCGATCAGTTTTCTGACTTTATCCTGCGTCTGTCTACTAAAGCCGAATATAAGTAAACCGCATTTGTCGCACACGCTTTCAGGTTTATCCAAATTTATACCCAGCAACTGGTTATACGCCTCAAAAGCGTTTGCGTACTCCTTTATTATTTGGCCCTTTTTTTCTCGAATTTGCCTATTGTATTTATCCAATTGCGCTACAACTTTTGGCGTGTTGCCCGGCTTAGCCCATATTTCAGGATTTGAAAAGTGTTTCGCCTCGCAAAATACCAACTGTTTTTTGGTATTATCATACAGCAAAATATCAATTCGATCGGTCTTACTTTGTTTTTCATCATTCTGATTTTCCGCTTCACCATCTTGGTTTTCGGTATCTTTTACAGGATTAAAAACCACTTCAATATCCACGATAAAATATCGCTCTTGTTTAGTAGGGGGAGCAAATTCATACAGCACGGACACGCCATCGGCCTCTGTATCAGCATATAACGCGGCGCGCTCCATTATCTTAGGATAAGCCCTGCAAAAATCCTTTTCAGGATTCATAGAGCTGAGTTTTGCTTCTGTTATATAAGCTTCTTTCCCCTCTGGCACAAAAGCAAATTTACTATTTGCCGAAAACGCTTTGCCGTCATAAGAAAACAAGGAACGGCCCTTGTAATAAAACGAACAACGCCCGGGCCGGATAGCAAAGAAAATCTTGCCGGCCTCCATATCCGGCTTCAATTTTTCCTTGTATAAATTTTCTTGTTTCAATGCCTCGATTGTTTTGGGATTCAGCCAACGTGTAAACTCTGCCATTTTGTACCTCCTGTTTTTTATTTTATATAGTTAATATTACACTGATGACATTGATAATGCTCGTCCAGCCCGATTACGCATTTCCCCTCCGGGTAACGCTCGCGCAGGGATTCCGCCACCTCAGCCGCGCATGGGTCGTGATAAAGAAAGTAAATGCCGGTCACGCGATTGAAAACGATACGCCCGCGAGGGTAATAGTCAAAATCGACGTGGAATTTGCGATAATATTCGCGCTGCCAAACATCGTCGTGGCTTTCAGGGTAGTTGATAAAATCTCCGTAATTTTCCCCTTCTGCAAGCGGGCATGTATGGAGCAAAAGTTTTCCATTAACAACGAAGAACAGCCCAACATATCCATCAGCAGAATTATCTTGTTCCGCTATGATTGCTCGCCTCCAGTTCCCGTATCAATTCCTCAGAATCGGATTCTCCCAGCCAATGACGCTCTATTGCGCGGCGATGTCTTGAAACAAAATTATATATGGGTTCCAATTCCTGCTTGGTAAAAACCGAAAGCGCCCACCGTAGCCTTTTGCCTGTCAAAAGAATTTTCGGAGATTCGGAAACCTCAATAGGTATCGTTTTTCTCCAATCAAATCTTTTACAGCGCCTGTTGCTGTTATCATCTTTGGCTATCTCGACAATCATTTTTCTATGCTTTTTGGGTATTAAAAACCGTCCTCTGTCTATCCCGTAACAATTACAAATTACATAGACCGGCAATCCAATTCCGCTCGGCTCTAAAACAGTTGCCATAAAACCATCTGTTTCGTTTTTCAGGGCATACATTAACCGTTCTAAAAAATCATGGGATAATGTCATAATTGCCACGCTTCTCCGTCGTCAAGAAGTATAATTGTCCCGTCTGGTATCAGCCCCCGGAACAATTCCGGCTTGTCAGTATGTATTGGTATCAATCCGCGATTGGGTTTCACGGAATCGTATAATCTCTTTATATCATTCGGTGAGGCGTGGCCGCTTGTATGCAATACCTGATAGGGGTACGGCGACAGAAAATCACGCAATCCGCTGTTCAGCGCCCGCTCGTCGATGTATCCCGTCCACATGGAATAAATCACGAGGCTGCGCCCTTTGTACCTCTCCATCACTCGTTGGAAAAAAGCGCCTTGCCTTACAAGCATACAGAATCCGCGTTCTTCCATAAGTTTATCAAGATTGGGCGCGTAGTCAAGCACATATTTGAAATCATAAAAGTCGCTTTTATCCGCGTGGGCCTGACGGACGGTTTCGAGCTGCTTCTTTTGATATTTATCGCAAATGAACAATCTCCCTTTTGGATTGGCGTGGTAAAACGCGCCTATGCGGTCGATGTTTGTTGACGCGCACAACACAAACACATATGGCGATTTTTCCATAAGTTCGGCGGCTTTCCGGCGTAGTTCATGCTCGCTCATAGGCGGCTCGGCGTTGCGCGAAAGAGTGGTTCCCTCGCAGATTATATAGTCGATGCCTTTCGCGTAACAGTCCAGCATTTTCAGCGTTTTTCTGCTGCGGACACCGTGGAGCCGGAAATCACCCGTGTGAAGAATCCTCGTTCCGTCAACCTCGATCAGAAACATATATGCGTCAAAAGCCGAATGGTCTATCATCAGGGGAGTGACGGTTATATCCCCATTTTTTATGCGGTCGAGAGGCGCAAAAGTTTGTATTTTTTCAAGCATAGAAACCTTATTGGGAGATACTCGTTCTGCGGAATTTAGTTGTATCGCTTTTGCCGTCTTACCCATATAAACAGGAATTTCGGACAGCACTCGGTCGAGCAACCCAATATGGTCGCCGTGGTAATGAGTGAGGAACAAGGCGCTGTTATCACACGAGCCTGCCGTCAGTCCGTCAATCGGCGGTAATTCAGAATTATTATGATTTTCTCCGGGTAAATTATCGCCGATGTCGATAAAAACACGGGCGTTGTCCGCCGAGATTTCTGTTACGCAGCCGCCAATTTGATGGGTGCCTCTATGAATTGTGATTTGCGCCATACGGCAACCCCCTTGTCACTCAATCTCGCGCGGCTTGCTCGCGCCGTTGAAAACGCTCGCCGTCTTGACCATAAAATACTCGTTCATCGAAACCGAAACGCTTTTTTGTTCTGAATATCCAAGCACGAACTTGAACGTCATGCCCCAAAACGCGCCGATTGCCCGCTTCACAAAAGTATCCAGCGTCGCTCGCTTGTCGCCTGTCAAAAGGATAAAATCATCGCGGTAATAGGTCAAAAAGGTCTTGACCGGCGGAATGGCAAATACATCGTTGCAGAATATCACGCAAACAAGAAAGTCCCTGTCCTGTACGCTTTCAATGCATTTGTCCCAATAGGCGCGGTATTCATAATTTTGCTGGAACTCCTTAAAATGCGGGTAGAAGTCAACAAATTTATCGTTTATTTGCTGAACAATATCTGTAATTTTCATCTCATTCAGCCCTTTACAAAATCATTTTTCCGAAGTTGCTCCACCCACGGAGAACATCGGTTTCGCTATCGGGATTGAATGGGGTTTCAACATCCAAACCTAATAAGCCTCTGCCGAATAGGAAGCGGAATAAGCGGATGTCTTCAGCATCGTCCGTGTTGGAATAAAATTCGGCGTCGCGCTCTACCACAAGGTTGGAAATGGTGTAGCATGAATCGGCTTTTTCTATTTTCGCTTCGTAAATCTTTGCCCCCGTCCATGAACGGTGAAAGCATATTTGCCCGCCCTCAAAGTACGCGAACCACTTATCTTCCATTTGCTCGGGCAGTAGGCCAAATCGTATTCTGGCGTACTGTGTTTCGGTTAAGTGAAATTCGGTTTTTATAGAATGCGGTTTTGAAAATTCTCTCGTTTTCCAGTAGGGCTTTTTTACAATAGCGCCGAATGGTTCACTATCATCACGACGAGCATTAATTACAAAAGTATTGACTTTGTCGAGCCATGCGTTTATCACTGATGAAAGCGAATCATCTAAGTAATGAAAAGCGTTTGTCGTAATGATGCTTGGTATATAGTAAGCCGCTTCAGCTATACTGCCAGTGATGGCGGCGAGTGTGTCGCTGTCGCCGCCGAGAGAAATCGCGTTGCGGATTGCGTCTTCAAAGTCGTGGCTTTCAAGGAAGGCGATTATGGCTTCCGGCACGGTTTCCTGACAGGTTTCATTGAATCGGTAGACGGGGCGGATGTCGTCGAGTTTCCGGCTCAGATTATACTCATATATATCTTCGATATACTCTTTAATTTCTGTACGTGATTTTCCTATACGGGCGAGATATATCGCGGCGGCGGTCGCCTGCGCGCCCTTAATACCTTCGGAGTGATTATGTGTCACAGCGGCCGACACCGCGGCGAGGATTTCAGCTTCATCAAGGGATTTCGCAAACCAAGAGCAGGGAGAAACCCGCATCGCCGAGCCGTTGCCAAAACTGTTATAAGGCTCACGGTCATCTGAAATCAACCAGCTTCCGAAGTGACTGCCATAGCCGGAATCCGGGTAAAGCCTACCGAACTTTTTCATCGAATCTATGAAGTTATCAGCCGTGCCGCCGTTCATGAGCGCATTGGCAACCGCGATAGTCATAACCGTGTCGTCGGTAAAAAAACTGCGCTTACTGAACAATGGAAAATCCTTTGTTTTTATATTATTGAACTCATAGACAGAACCTACGATGTCTCCGATTATTGCTCCAAGCATTGTTCCTACCTCCAAATCTCAAAATTTATGTGAAAAAGCACTCGTAAACACATATATTAAATTCATATATGTAATATTAACATCGAAAATCATTGCTGTCAATAGGCAAATAGAAATAACCCCAGAAAATTTGTTAATCCATCATTCTGGGGTTTTCAAATGCTTTTTAATATGTTTTTGAAAAAACACCTTGACAGCAATCGTCGGACATAGATTCATGGATTTTCTTCAAATGGTTCTTCAAGACTTTCGTTGCGGTACTGATCCTTTCAAACGTGTTCAATATCGTGTTGGGCATTTTCGACGTTTCGCAAAGTGTGGTAAACAGCGCGGCGGGGATTATCAGCAATCAAACCGCTGTAAATGCAAATATGCTTGCCAATCTGCAAGCGCAGTTACAGTCAATGGATATAGGCACCTTGCTGGGCCTGTGGCTACAATCCTTTATCGTGCGGCTATGTACCCTTGTTCTGAATATCGTGATATTTGTTATCGTGTACGGCAGGATGATAGAAATATATTTGATGACCAGTTTAGCCCCGATCCCCTTTGCTACTTTA
>JGI20166J26741_12150028_pt1 | contig 18382 bp, 16 predicted proteins | sample TergutCu122P5_FD_26741 | JGI IMG/M metagenome (IMG submission 26741)
AATATCTTTTTTTCACTCGACAATGAAAATTTTGCATCAGAACCATCATTTGCGGCATATTCCCAATCTAAATTCAGACCGTATTCAAAACTTCCGTTTCGCAGATAGTTTGTTGTTTTTCCGGGAATATTATCGTTTTTGGAAACTGCTGAAAGATTGTATGTTGCTGAAGGTCTCGAATTAAGAGACATAAACCCGCATACAAAAAAGAGTGAAAAGATTATTTTTTTCATATATACATAATTTGTTTTTTAATGGTCATTCTGAATAATATGACGCTTAACGGAGGAAAAACCGCTAAATATCGACTTTATTGTTTTTTCCCAACCCCCATAAAAAGCGGAAGAAAACAAAAAGTTCCAAGCATGGAAACAACTAATCCTCCGATAGTTCCTGCTGCCAATGGAAACCAGAATGCTTCCTTGGATGTACCTATCAAAAAAGGAACAAAACCCAATGCGGTGGAAGTTACCGTCAGGAAAATCGGACTGATTTTGGCATTCCAAGCCTTGATGTAAGCTTTGAGCGGAGGAATTTTCCGTTTCCTGCGGATATTGTTGTATTCGTCCAGCACATAAACATTTTTGTTTACGGCAAGTCCACACAATAGAATAAAAGCTGCGAATCCACCCTGGTCGAAATTCAGTTTGAAAAAGTAAAAAGTCAGAAAAATACCGATATAAGCAATTGGAATTACGAAGATGATGGCAAAAGGTTGTCTTAGCGAATTGAATAAAATACTGCCTGTAAAATAGATAATTACAAAAATCAATAACAATAGTACGTATTGCTTGCTGTTTCCGCTTCCCCAGTTCCAGCTTTGTTCCTGTTTTTCGATGGTATATCCCATCGGCAATTGCGTTTTAAATGCCTCGATATCATCATCCAATACTTTACGCCCCTGTTCATAAGCGCCGATATATTCATATTGCAAACAGAGCCGGTACCGCTGGTTTTCCTTGACGATATCCTGAGGCGCCTGTACTTTAGTCAGGGTCGCTAATTCACTGATTTTATATTCTTTATCTTTTCCTGTCATTTCCGGAACCTGTTTCAGACTCCATATATCATAGGCTTGGGATTGTTTGGATTGAAGTACGATTTGCTCCGGTCCGTTTACACCCGATAACCGGCCGGAATACAGGTTTCGTCCGAACATGGCGTTTAAGGATGAGAACAATTGAATCGGCTGAATATTCTCTTGAGCCAAACGTTCACGGTTCAGGTCAAACGCAAATTCTTCATAATCGTCTTTGTACCATGAAAATTCGGAACCGATGGTTACTTCTTTAATTCTCCTTCGTTCGAGTAATTTGGATTTGAATTGAGTGGCATAGGTAGAAAGTTCATCATAGTTCGTACCCCAGAGCAACACCCGATAGGAGCCTGCCGATTCGCGAACGTCATTGCTGAATCCGTCGCCGAGACCGTAAACGCCCCAACTCCCGCCTCCAAGTTCTATCGACCGGCTGATTAATTTGGATTTTAACATATATGGAAAACCCGAACGTTCACCTTCTTTCGTAAACTGAATGTTGATATCTGCCCTGCGAGCGTTGTAAATACTCGTCTGAAAACTGCGGACTTCCGGGAATTGGCTGATATAACTTTCCATCCGCTGTATCAGGTTATTCATCTGTTCTACGGTCGAACCATTGGGCAAGGTGGCTGTTACATAAAGAACCGTCTCTTGACGGTCGGTAAAATAGCTGCCTTCAAATACTTTCTGAACAAACAGCCGCAGAGTTCCTCCCAGCAAAACATCCGAGTAGGGTTTAACTTTTTCTTTGTAGAAAGTCGATCCTAATGTTTCGTTATATAGATTATCCCATCTGCTTTCGCCTTTTAACTTATCCGGCAGTAAAAACACCGGCAAACCAAACAGTAATACGACCAAAATACAAATGGAAATTTTCCATCGCCAAACAAAACGGCAGAAAGCTTCGTAAAAACGGTTAAAGTATAAAACGAATTTTTTATACTTTTTCCTATCATTGCGGGCTTGACCCGCAATCCCCAATTGTGCTTCGTCATTGCGAGCGGAGCGAAGCAATCCAGTATTTTCCTCTGGATTGCTTCGGGCTTCGCCCTCGCAATGACGGGGCGCTGCTTTCACCCTGTACCCTGTACCCTGCACCGTGTACCTTTTACCAATCCCCAGTTTCTCAATCAAAGCCGGAACCAAAAACAGCGTTACAAACAGCGATACGGCTAAATTGAGAATAAGTACCCAGGCAAAATCCTGCAGATTCAAACGGATTTTTTCATCCAAAAAGAAAATAATAATCAGAGAGGCAACGACAGTGAGCGTTGTGGTCAGAATAGCTTTAAAAGCATTCATATTCTGCCTCCGGATAATCTGATCCGACATGACAATGATGTTATCATTTACCAATGTTAATGAAATAGTTATCCCTGCCAAAGAGTATAACTGAATTTCCAAACCTGCAAAATAGAAAAACATGACGGCGATTGCCACATTTACGAGTAATGACAGGACGATCATCAGTAAATAATTAAAACTCCGGTAAATAATCAGTACAAAAAGCAGAAGTATAACTAATGACAATCCCGCACGAAAATAGATTTTATCCAACTCTTTTTGTATGTATTCCGAAGCATCGTATCCTACATGTATCTCATAGCCTGCTGGAAAAATCACTTGGAGGGCTTTCAGTTCGTTCTTTATTATTTTGCTTAACTTCAACTGGTTGGCATTTTCATCTGCCGTAATGGACATATAAATAGAGTTTAATCCGTTGATCCGGTAGTAACTTGTAGCTTCCTGTTCCAACCGGGTAAAAGTTACAATCTTATCCAATGAGATTAGTTTTCCTTCGATATTTTTGACTGTGATATCCTGCGGATTAAATTCAATCTGTTGCCGGTCATCTCCCGGAACCATCGCAATCCGTATCCACTGCGTCTTTCCGTTTTCATCTTCAATAGATGCCGTGCCGAGAAATTCACGGTTCAGATAGCTTTGAATCGCTTGTTGAATATCCTGAACAGTTATTCCCAAAGTATAGATTTGCAAATAATCATATTCGCCCTTCCACTCCATGGGCATGGCTCCGCTAACATCAATCCGGTTCACTCCGGCAATCTGAGCTAATTTCGGTTTGATTGTATTTTCCGTATATTGTTGGATAACAATCGGATTTGCGGGAGCATTCACGGTAAAACTCAAAAAAGGCTTTCCGGCGTTATTATCTGAACGGCTCACAGAAATAACGGGATAGGTTACGTTTTGCGGTAAAAACGACCAGGTTTGACGAATAATGGCAGAGGCTTCAAAACGGGCGGCATCCAAATTCGTATGTTTATTAAAACGCACATGAATTTCACCCCAGCCATTATGGGAAACCGATTGAATATTTTCCACGCCCTTGATTCTGGCAAGCATCCCTTCCAGTTTGGATGTAACTTCCATTTCCACCACACGGGAAGCGCTTCCCGACATATTAAAACTGACGGTTATCTGTGGCAACGCTTGGGAAGGGGAGAGCTTGAGAGGCAGCAAGGGCACAAAGGCTACTCCTGCCAGCGTCAGGCAGACAAAAATCAGGATTATGGAAAAAGACGAAAATTTCATCTTTCAATTGTTTAATATATTTTCTGGATTGCTTCGTCGCTAACGCGTCTCGCAATGACGTGCACAGTTTTTCGTCCTCGCTTCGTCATTGCGAGGACGCAGTTCGAAGCAATCCAGAATAATTTGCAAGTTTGTTTGTTATTGTCTGGATTGCTTCGTCGTTCCTCCTCGCAATGACGTGTAAAAGTTTTCAAATTCAACCGAAAGAGATTTTCCATTTTCAAAATCATACAAAGTCAGTTTACGAATTTTGTAATAACTCAACCAATAGTTTTTCAATGCAGCGATATAATTCCGCTGCGCTTCATTCTGCCGGTTGTGCGAAAGCGTCAAGCTGCTGATATCGGCATTCCCGATAATAAAACGTTGCCTGGTAGCATCATAAGCCAGATTCGCCAATTCCAGCGCTTCTTCCGCACTGCGAATCATATCCTGCTGCACATTGAAATCATTCACGGTCATGATCACATCTTCTTCCAGACTCAGTTCTTTTTGCTTCACCGAAATTTGGGCTACATTCAGGTTATTCTTCGCCATGTTGGCTTGACCCTTCCTTACTCCCCAATCTATCAAAGGAATGGAAAATCCGACGGAAAAAATATCCTGCCGCTTTGGCTTCAGATAAGCGGCGGAAAAATTGTCCGCCACTTGATTAAATCCTACGCTGGCGGAAAAAGCTGCATCGAAAACAGAACTCTTCTTCGTCCGGTCCACTTCCCGTTCCGCTTCCAATATTTGCTGCCGGTTTCCCAGAAAATCCGGATTGTTTTCGCGCGCATACTGAAGCGCTTCATCAACCGTAATCACCACATCTTTAGGCCTGTCGGGCAAATCTAACTTTACCTGCGTATCCTTCTCCATATTCAAAAAAGAAACAAAACTCGACATGGCTCTTTTCAGATTGATTTCCGCATTCTTCAAACTGTTCCGGGCATTGACCGCATCCAATTTGAGCGTAAGCAAATCAGACTGGGAAATCGAGGCAATTTCGTGCCGCTCCTGTCCAATGCGGTATAAAGTATCACTTGAAACTACATTTTCTTTTGCCATATCAAATTCCGCCTGTGCAGTAGCCAAATTAAAAAAATACAGTGCGGAAGTCTCCGAAATAGCCTCTCTGTCGTACAAATACTGTTTTTTAGCCCGTTCAAACTTGATCGGCTCTACCCGTTTCTGCCATTTGAAGCTGTTGAATCCGAATAAATTCTGAACATAACCGATTTGGATTGGAGTCGTAGTAAATTGCGTATAGCTTTTGTCGCCGTAATTCCGCATATAACCCAAATCAGAATTGATATAAAAAGTACCTCCCGTCAAATCAAAATTCTGGGAAAGTGACAAGCCACCTGAAGAATACAACGACTGTTGCGGACGGTAAACATCCATATTGGTTCCCGAGTCATATCGCCGGACAATGTTCCGGTAATACTGCAACGGCGTCAGGGAAAGAGTCAGCGAAGGAAGCCTTGCCGCCTTGTACGAAACGAAAGCCCAATAACTCGATTGATACAGGTTTTTAGCGCTGAATGCCTGAAGCGAACTGTCGGAAGCAATTTCGATGCTCCGGTTTAGCGTTAGCGTAATCTGCTGCGCGCGGACAGTAGAAAAAGCCAATACAAAAAACAGGCACAGGGCGCAGGGTACTTTATTTTTTATCATTTTTTTCTCAATTTATTTTAACTCTAATTATGTTCTTCGTTGCACGTCATTGCGAGGGCGTTAGCCCGAAGCAATCCAGAGAAGAGATTGCTTCGCCGCAAGCGGCTCGCAATGACGTAGCCAATTCTCAATTCCTAATTCCTAATTTTTACCTCTATATATCGCCCAATAAACCATAGGCACCACAAACAGACTAATCGGCGTACCGATAATCATCCCCCCAATCGTGGCGACCGCCAACGGCTTTTCCATCTCCGAACCCATATCGCTGCTGAACAACAAGGGCGCCATACAGACTATGGCCGTCAAACTGGTCATCACAATCGCTTTCAGGCGTCGCCGCCCCGCTTCATGGATCGCATCCATCAGCGGATATCCTTCTTTTCGCAGTTGGTTCATGACATCCACCTTCAGAATACTGTCGTTGATAATTACGCCGCAGGAAACTACCAGCCCGATAGCCGACATCAGATTCAGCGAATGGCCCAACAATATCAGCAAACCCAAAGAAGCAATTAAATCAATGGGTATTTCCATCAAGACGATAAACGGTTGCAAAAAACTTTCAAACTGGGCGGACAATATAAAATACATGAGTAATAAAGAAATGATCAATATGGCAAACAACTCGCGGAACATTTTCATATTGGAGAAAAAATTGCCGGAGAAATCTATCTCCCATTTATCATTATTGCTTATCTGTTGTTTCGCCGTCCGGATAATTTTCTCTGCCTGCCGGGTATCGTAAAAACTAACCGGAATGTATTCGCCGTTTTTCCCCGCAACAATCGTTTTCAAATCTTCTGCCGGCGTTATGGTAATAAAACTGCTCAACGGAATTTTATTTATTTCCCCTGTAATTCTGTCCCGGGCCGGAATCAGCGTATGCTCGACAACATCCTTCACCTGTTGTTCCTTACCGCCGAGCGCTATCGGCAGATACTGCTGATAAGAACGCAATACGGAAAGCTCGTTATCGCTAAATCCAGTTTTCAGCGCCTGATATACGTCGTCGTAAGAGACATTGTACAATAGCAGTTTTTCCCTGTCGATGCGAAGATTTAACTGTTCCATGAAAGACGCGCTCACCGGATTTTCTCCCGTCGCATCTCTCAAAGTCTTTTCCAATGACCGGATGGCAGGTATGTCCGGCGCTTCCATCCGGTTTTTAGCATAATATTCCACCGTTAAGTCCGGTTCTCCCGAAGCAAAAATCTTATCGAAAATGGTACCTGCAGGAGAAAATGAATAGATGGCATTCGGATAATGCGCTGAAAAATAAGTTGCCACAGCTTTCTTTATACCCGGAATATCTTTCTTTTTCGGCGTCTTCAAATATATTTTACTTTCCGATGAAGTTTGCTCCCTTTCGCGGTTCAACACATATTGTTGCCCAGCAATTTGCGCCGAATGTTCGATGGTCTGTTTGTCCAAGTAAGCCAAAAGCGCTTGGGTTCGTTCCCTGTTTTCATCGACATGTATGTTCTCATTCCATTCTACGTTTACCACCACTTCATTCTGACTGATATCCGGCATCTTTTCCTTCGGGATGATGGTAAAAAACAAAAAAGCGAGCGGCAAAATAGCAATTGTTAAAATTGATGTAAGCGCTTTATGGGAAAATACCCAATGGATTCCTGCGTTGTAAATCTTTTCAAGCGCAGATGGTTTTCCCCCTCTGTCATTACGAGCCGTTTCTTCTCCCCGCCCGTCATCGCGAGCCGCTTGCGGCGAAGCAATCTCTTTCCGCCCGTCATTGCGAGGGCGAAGCCCGAAGCAATCCAGAAAATAAGCAAGTTTTGATTGCTTCGCCACAAGCGGCTCGCAATGACGACCGGAGGGAGATTGCTTCGTCGTTCCTCCTCGCAATGACGAACTAAACACCAGTTTATAAACCACCGGCAAAAATATAATCCCCGTAAAAAACGCAACCAGCAGTCCAACCGTGATTGAAAAAGCCTGATCAAAAAATATCGCTCCGGCAATCCCGCTCAGAAAAACTAACGGAACAAAAGCCGATATGTTTGTAAAAGAAGAACTGAGTATCGGAGCAATCACTTCATTAACCCCTTTGACGCAAGCGTCTTCAATCGACAGTCCCCGCTGCCGGTACTGACCTATGTTGTCGGTTACGATAATGGAACAGTCAATCATCATTCCCAAAGCCAAAATCAAACCGGTCAAAGAAACCACATTCATGGAAATCCGGAATAAATAAAAAAACATCAGACTGATGATGAGCGAAACAAACATACTCAATCCGATAATCAAAGGTGATTTGACGTCGTTCATAAATACGGCGGAAACCAGCCACACAAAAAGAAAAGCTAATAAAAGGTTCTGCTTCAGGTTGGATATGGTGTAATCCAACAAGGTCGTTTGATTTTGGGAGATATTAAATTCAATGTTCGGATAGTCTTTTCTTAATTGGTCGATTACTTTGTTTAATGTGTTTTTCAAATTGGACATATTCTCGTCTGACTGCTTGATAACGGCCAGCATAACCGCCCTTTTCCCATTGTACAGGGCCATCCCCTTTTCTTTCTCCGGCACGATGTTTACTTCGGCAAAGTCTTTCAATTGAAAAATCTTATCATTTTTCCGGATGAAAATATTCCGGATATCGTCTAAGGTGCGTAAAACTGCCGAAAACTTGATGTTGTATTCGTAATAACCGTCGCGGACAATCATACTGCCCGGCTCGATATTATTGTTATTCAAAGCCGTTTGAATATCGGAAAGCGTAATGCCGGCAATTTCCAAGAGATTGTTATCCGGCTTGATCATGACTTCCTTATTCATCAAGCCGGTCATGTCCACCATGGCGACTTGCGGAAGTTGTTCTATTTGCCGTTTGATGACTGTTTCGGCGAGTTCGCTCAGGTCGAGGAATTCCGCCTCGTCATTGCGAACTGCGAGGAACGAAGCAGGAAGCAATCTCTTTTCCCGATCGGAGGAGATTGCTTCGTCGTTCCTCCTCGCAATGACGGGATTTAATGTCAAATTCAACGTAAACACCGGAATATCCGTAGCGCTGGCTTTAATCACGCGGGGCCGTTCCACATCCCTTGGGATATAGTTCATGGCAGCGTCGATTTTCTCATTCACCTCAATAAATGCCAGATCCGTATTGGTTCCGTATTCAAAGTTCAACCGGATGATGGCGCTTTCGTCCCTCGTTTCGGTCCGGATATCCCGCAATTTCCCGATCTGCAGTAATTGTTGCCGGATAGGCGTTACCGTCGTATTTTCCAATTCCCGCGCCGATTTGTTTTTTCCCGATACTTGCACAGTAATTTCAGGTATGGAAATATCGGGCAACAGAGATACCGGCACATTCAGATAGGTTATGATGCCCAGTATGAAAAATGCTAAAAAAGCCATAACTACTGCAATTGGCCTATTTATCAAGAATCTTATCATAATTAGGAATTAAGAATTAGGAATTAGGAATTTTGGATTTCATTGTTTTGAGGATACTCCCAATTAACTTAAGAATTTCTTCATTATCTGCTAATAAAGATTCAGCAATTTTTTTTTCAAGAATATCCGTATCTCTTAATAAACGTAACCAATAGTTAGTTTCTCTTGACTCTTTATAGGCAATAGTCATCTTTGAATTAAAATCTTTTTCGGATTGTCCTCCTATCGCTTCTTCTACATTAGCTCCTATAGAAGTTCCACTTCTTACCATTTGTTTTGACAAAACAAATTCTTTTTGCTCTGAAGATAAATACCTATAACATTTTACTATTCGTATAGCAAAAGCATAAGTCTTTTCCACAACTACATTATTCTTCTTCATAATTCCAAATTCCAAATTCCAAATTCCAAATTCCTAATTCTTAATTCCTAATTACCTTGACTGGTGTTTCATGCGCCAGATTCATATTGCCTTCATAAATTACGCTATCGCCTTCGACTAATCCTTCGGTCACTTCATAACCGGAAGAATTTTCCAATCCCGTTTGAACATACACCCATTGCGCTTTCCCGTCTTTCAGCGTAAACACCACTTTCTTGTTTGTCCGCAACACGAGCGCCGTTTTGGGGATAACCAACCGTTTGCCGAGCGAACGCTGCAAGCGGATTTTGACATTCATCCCGTCGTACAATTGGTTTTTCGGATTACTGAGGGACGCTTTCACCACCACCATCCCGTTCCGGTCGATCGACGGATTGATTTCCGTAACTTGTCCTTCGCAGGAATAATCGTTTGCGGAAAACGGCGAGACATTAACCCTATCGCCTACCCGCAAAAAAGGCAAATCACTTTCCAAAACTTTGAAATCCGTTTCCGGATGCAGGTTGTCGATAATGGTACAGAAAGGTTGGGAATTGTCGGGCTGGTTAAATACTTTGGAAAACAGGTTGGCGACTATACCGTCGAAAGGCGCATAGAGCGTCGAATTGTTCAGGTTGTATCCGGCGAGCGCATATTGATTGGCGCTTTGGTCGTATGCGCTTTTCACTTTGGCCAACCGCATCACATCGGCCGGAATCTGTGCCGAATCTTTCAGCGAATAACCCTGCCCGATAAGGACGTCCTGCAAATCGAGTTTCGCACGCTCCAGATTATCCTTTGCCTGCGACAAGGCATTCTGCAACTTGAATTGATCGAGCATGGCGATTTTTTGCCCTTTCGCCACCCTCTCGCCGTTCTTTACATAAATGGCTGCGATATTTTCCGACAGCCCGAATCGCAAATCCGCTTTGTTGCGCGCCGAAACTGTGCCGTTGGCTATCAGCTCGTAGTTGAAATCACTTAATCCCAAGCGCATGACGCGCACTTCATCCACTTTGTCGGGCAAGATGGTTGATACGCTGCCTTCTTCGGTTTTGTCTGTCTTGGAAGAGCAGGAGAGAAGGAGGAAACAAACAAAACAATAATACCAAGAGTTTTTTATTGTAAATTTTAACATTTTTTACTATGTTATTTATTTAATAATTTTATCAATTTGTAGGGATTTGCCGGCAATCAAAAACTGCAACAATGTAAATTACTTCGCTATTCGGATATTCCGTTAATAATTCAACTTCATCAAGTATTTGGTTGTAAATTCTATAGGCAGATATTTCACTTTCAACTTTTATAAAATCATAAATAGTATCAAGCTGATTTTCTGCTTTTTGCGTCCATTGAATAATCATAAAATTTGATGTTTAGCCCGCATATATTCCATACTTCTAACTTTACCGTTTGCAATTTCGTTTTGCGATTGTGCAACAGCGGCAAATAAATTCTCTTTCGTGAATTGTTCCAACTCTGCGTTTTGCAAAAGATTTTCCACCTTTTGTAAAATATTTTCGTTATCAGTATGTAATAACAACCGAAAAATACTCATTCTTTTTGTCTCAAGTTCTAATGTACTCATAATGATAATTTTTTTACAAAGATACAAAACATTTTCATCTTAACCTCATTCTTAGTTTATTATCTTAAAAAATCTGTTCCACCGAATTTTCCAGTTGTTCATATCCGTCGATCGCCAAACAAGAAGAGTTCATATAGTTCATAACTACTTATGTATCTTCCCAACTATCAACCGCTCGGCTACCCAGCCGAAAGCGCGGCTATCGTGAGAATTTCCGCGATTATCGCCCATCATGAAATAAGAAACTTTGCCGTTTTCAACTCGAATTTCAGTAATTCGCTTGGTTAAAAGCAATTCTTCATCTTCCGGACTGTTGAACACGACAACATCGCCCACTTTCGGTTTTGTAAAACCCGGCAGGCGGCGGTAGCCCCAATTCCTTTTCGCATCCGCTTCCCGCCACGACTTCACCTGCGTAAAAACGTTCAGCAACGGAATATCCGCCCAGCGTTCGGGCAAACGTCCGCCGTAAACTATTTTGTCGATCCACAACCATTCGCCTGAACGAATGGTTGGTTCCATACTTCCTGATGGAACTTTACAAGGCTCGCCAAAAACCATTCTGATGAATATAACCAGAAACAGGATTGATAATCCTGATAAAAGATATTTTTTAATTCGTTTTATCTGCAGCGTTTTCCCCACCTCATTCTGAATAAAGCACAACAAACCTGTTTTTTTATGAACAAGTAGATTGTTTGATTTTTGATTTCTTAATCAACGCCGAAACTTTCTTGCATATAACGAACCAGACTGTACTGCCTGTAAGCGTTGCGCCCAGCAACATGAAAGGCATGTGCCACACAATATGATTCATGTGGGTATGAGCATAGGAATGTCCCTTAAAAATAACAAACCAGGACAAAGGCGCCAATAGCGATACCCAAAGCATTGCCGTGAGCGCTATCTGTTGCTTGCGGAAGGCGCTGAATTGTTTGATAGTGCTGGAATTAAATACTATGAAACTGATAAACAGTAAGAAAATACAACAACTACCGAAACTGATGTGACTGATAGACTGCCACAAAGGGAAGTCGAACCAGTGGGAGATGTTGAAAACCGAACCGTTCCAATAAGAAAACAGAACATCTCCTATTTTGCTGTTTGTACTTTCCACTACACCAGGATCATAATTCCTAATGTTGCCGGTGCCACCATAAGTTCTCTTGCCTAAACTGAACAGAATATACCGGAAACCTTCGCTAATTGAACCCATTACGAATGAAAGCTGAAAAGCCAATTCTATGATTACAGCAATGGCAGCAGTAAGAATACCTGCTGATGCGACCGAAACGTTTTTTAAAAATTTCTTCCAATCCCACTCATTAACTATTGCATAAAAAATCCAGGGCGTAACAGCCATAATTATTGTAGTTGTAATATATTCAAAGCCGATAAGTAAACATTTGATTAACATGGAAAAGAACATCAAACAGAAAGTAACTCGCAAAGGACATTTTTGGTTTTGTTCGTATTTTTGCAGATACCATAATGCTGCAACGAAAGGCAGGTAAAAAGCGCCCAACACCCAAAATATGTTACGCCCGAAAACTGTAACCCACTGAGATAGACAGACAGTAAGCAGCGTAAAGAGAGCGGTTGCCCAACCCCACCGGCGTTGAACCCATATTATAAATATGGTAAATATCAATGCTGTAGATATACTTACCAACCATTTGAAAAAATCCAATGCAGCATATCCGTTTAAGCCTGTAATCCGGCACAACATTCCGTAAACGAACCCTTGCAACGCAGGCTGGGAATAATATGCCTCATACGAGTCGAAGTCGCTTGGGTCGTGATAGACTTCATATTGATACCAGAAATAGTTTTTCCCTGCAGGTATTGGTACTACCCTGCCTAAAAATCCGGCATGTGAAAAAATACCGTAACGCTCGGAATAGATAAGCCGCCCTACAACCAAACTTTCGCTGTCTATTTGGAAATTATTGAAAAAATCATTTCTGGCGCTACCTAAAATATTCATTTTGAAATTGAAAGTCAGCAAAGCCAAAATAATACAATACAAAAGCAATGATTTATTGAGTTTCATATTCTTTTTTTTTATATCGTCTTTCTCCATTTTTTCTATACAATTCTGTAAATATTGACATGATAACAATAAGATAAAGCATAGAACATATTACTCTTATGCTCTCAAACCCAAACAAGTTAAATTGATTAAGCACAGTTTCCATATTAATAAAATAAGCAATAGAGAGTAAAATATAAGGCAAATAATCTTTTGAAAAAATAGAATAACAGGCCAAAAATATCAATGCCGGATGAACATACCTTTCATGCATTTGGGTATTGAAATAAAAAAACAATAATGGTATTAAACCTGCAATAAGTAGCGTTTTTTCTAAAGATAAAACTTCTTTTATATTTTTGAATTGCTGATAATTTATCTTTAATAGATAAAATAAAGCAAAGAAACTGCTTATAAAAAACATGATCAATCCCCAGTGATAATATGAAATATCGCCGAAAGTCTGCATGTCGCTTGTATGCAGTAAATCGCCTCTTAAAAATAAATCCCAGACATTAAAGGCATTCATGGAAACTACAGGGTATCTGCTTGCCGATTTGGTAACTACCATCCATAATCGATCCATATCTCCTGCAATAATAAATGGAATGAGAATGAAAAATTGCAGATAAACCGGAAACCAAAGCCAGCTGAAAAGGTTTTTCCACGAAAAACGGCCGATCATAGTTGGTAAAAGTATCAATCCTATCACCGGCAAAAATATAATAGCCTGCAATTTCAAGTTGAGAGCTAAGATGTAAAAAGTAACAGACCAACTGATTTTTTGTTTAAATGCAAAATAGAAAGAAATAAACAGTAAGCCGGCTAAGATACCATCAATCTGCCCCCATATTAAAGAGTTGTAAAACATAAAAATATTGAGAAAATAAATCAAAGAATACAAAATCGATTGACACATGTTTTTATTCCAGTCATAAATCAATTTCAACAGAAAAAAGCCTGCGATAAACTCAATAAATAATGTAAAATACCTCAATAGATAAATATGAGCAGCAATTGCTTCGACGTTTCCCTGTATCTTGGCAAAAAGATAGAGTACATAATGGTATAAAGGAAGATAATCGGTTCCGGATTTATAGGCATGATTCAGTCCGTATTCCAATTCATAACTTGCCCAAGACTTCCAACATTCCATATCACTCCAATACCCTTGAAATGTACTGCTTAAATGTAAATATATGAAGTAAATTACAAGATATATAAGGAATAATTTGTAATTGCATAATTTCTTTAAGCTATTGCGTAGCTTCATTTTCCTGTGTTTTAGTTTTATCTTCTCCCTCTTGCAAAAGGATATATATTTTTTCTTTCAAACTGTGGTTGTCGCTCCATACTTGTGTCCGCTGGTAGGAAGAAACAAATAAAAACAGCATCCATACCAATCCGACGCCAGCTATAATTTTCCGCCATTGTGGTTTGGACCCCAAGATAATCATAAAATACCAAACAACAATGAAAAAAATACCTGGCAATGCGAGATAAACATAACGGTCGGCTACAATATTGGGGCGAGTTATAGGAATAATGTGCAACATCAGGCTTACAAGAATAAGAAACCACGAAATACCCAGCCACACAGGGCGTTGTTTCCAAAACTTCAAAAAGCCGATCCCAATCATCAGCAACAATGCGGGATAAATCAAAAAACGCCCAGGTAGCGGTTCTCCTGCCAACATAGGGAAGGGATAAAGATACAAAAGGTTCACCGGAATCAATATTTTCACCATATACTCAAAAAAAGAATAACAACTAAACACAAGACGATGCGCCAACGGATATGAATTATTTCCTTCTAACCAGCCAATGTTTAAACCGTTTGATTTCATAGTACTGTATGCAAAAACACCAGCCAGTAAAAATATAGGTATTTTTTCAACCCAAACCTTCAATCCTCGAAAATTACGACGGAGAGCTAAATCGACCCAAAGCAGGCTTACCGGAAAAGTTATTGCCTGCTCTTTTCCTCCAAACGATAAGATAAAAAAGAGCGTCAATAAAATATACCAAACCCATTTATTTTTTTGAATATAAATAAGGTAAAACCAGATTGACAAGAGATAAAAGAAAGAATATACCAATATCTTGGAAGCGCTAATCCATGCAACTGATTCAACCTGAAGCGGATGCGAGGCAAACAACAAGGCAATCAAAAGCGAAATAACTGTTGACTTTTGTGTTTCAACACGATTGACCAATAAAATGTGCCTTAAAATGATAAAAACCAGAATGGAATTACTTGCGTGCAATACAAGACACATCAGGTGAAACATTCCCGGACAGTAGCCGAAAAAATGATAAATCAAGGTATAAATGATCTGGTTGGCAGGGCTGTATTGCCCACCGTAAGAATAATTAGTCAATATAGACCTGAAATTATCCCACGACCATGTTTCGGTGTATGGATTGATTACTTGCCATGCGTCATCCCAACCGGTGAGAAAGCCAAATTCTAAAATGGGCGCATAGGTAATGTAATTTACCGATAATATACAGACAATCGAACATAATAAAACCGTGGTTTTATGACTTGGATTTATCTGGAATGCTGTCATTTTGCTCTTTAATTATATCTTTGGCCTCTTTTATCAATTCTTTTATTTCAAGAAAATATCTACGCGTCTGCAGAACGTTGTTTTTATCAGGCAGAAAGACCATACCGATTTCTCCCTCATTATTAATCCAAGCAAAATAGCTCTTTTTTTCGCCGCCATATTCGGGAATAAGAAGGGAATCGCTGGGAATATTCCTATAATTGAATTCTGCCAGATCGGTTTTTAAAATTATTCGCGATTTCCTGTCATTAGAGTAAGCCGGAAATATCCAAATATGATCTTTCCCGATTTCTTCCTGGATAGTTAATATTTCCGCTAAGTGGCTGTTAGTGCAACTACTGCAGGATGTGCTGATATATCGAAAAAACAGAGTATTCTTTCTGCCGTAGATATTTTTTACACTATCGTAACTCCGAACGATATCGGGTATGCAATGGACATTGGTTAAAAACAATTCATTGTCGGTAGAAATGTATTTATACCGGTTACCTCTTGAACGGGTGATTGCAGATATAACTACAAGCAAAGCCAAGAAGCAGGATAATAGGATCAATGCTTTATTTGAATTCATAAATGGTTAGATTTCAAGTGATATATTAAAAGCCAAGGATTCATTTCTTCCGGATTATTACCTCTCATAATTGTTTTCATTTTTTGTACTTGTTCTGTCTTTTTTTCCGCTGATATATACTTTTCTTTTTCATACCGAGTAAATCGTTCTATATCATTAAGTAGTTCACCCGTTTCATAAACGCCTATTAAGGCATCATTAGTTTGTCCATAGAAAGTATTGTTATAAAACATATATTCCAAATCATCCCAAAAACGGGCAGCCACATTCAATTTAGCGCTTTCCGTATTGTAAAGAAAAGAAAATGATATTATTTTGTATGTTGAATTAAAATAAATCCACTTTCCGACATGAAACAAGTTATCAATTCCTGAAATTCGTTCCTTGTTAAATAATATTTGAAAAGCGGGTATCCTTTCAGTATAGATATCTTCAACTTCTTGTTTTGTAAATTTTAATGAACCAAAATCAAAATAATAAGCATATTTTAATGTATCTCTATCTAAAGAATAAATTGTATCGTTCATGGGTTTGTGAAAAATTAAATTGTCACTTGTTTTTGAGAAAATTTGACAATCGATATTTATTGGATAGTTTTTTGAATGGAAATACATATTTTCAATTTCTCCTTTACTATTTCTGATAATAAGACTATAATTATTATTGCCTGAGACAGGTTGATCAATATAAAAATAAAAAAAACCGTTTTTATATTCCATTTTACTTGCATATTGGTTTATTCTAATTCTTTCAATGAATTGTCCATTAAAATCATAACAAAAAACTACTTGTTTTGCGTTATCTAATAAATAAACTATCTTATCTTCTTCATTAATAGAAAAATCTAACAGTTCAATCTGTTCTTGTGGTCCTTGTCCCCGTACACCTATCCTATTTAGAAAATTACCATGCATATCAAATCGATAGACTGATTCCGGTTCGCTTGATTCAATGAGAAATATGTTATTACCAACAATCGTTACTTTTTTTATATCTTTCAACATACACGAATCAGTAAATTCCAGAGGGATAATATCAATTTTATCTACAAAATCGGATAACAAAAGTTGTTTGTCCGGATCAAGGCTTATATTCTTCGCTATTACAGTGACATAATCTCCTACAATAGTTCCAGTCTGTTTTTCATGAGTACAAGCATTGAAAATAAATATGACTAAAACAAATAATATTGTTTTTATTATTTTTTTCATAAAGAAGTATATATATAATTTTGTGTTATTAAAGGCTAATCTTGCATCGTTGCTATTGCAATAAATGCAAGATTAGTCAGATAGAAGAATACATGTATTTACACACCCGAGCCTCTCCAAAAATCAGCACAACTCAAATCAGTACATGACACAGAGCTTCCGCCATAATGACAATCAATGCTAACGTCACGGAAATTAAGGGTTAAAGATCCAGATATTGGTAATGTATAAGTAAACCCAAATACTGTAATTTTTGTATTTGCAACTCCACTCAAAGTTACACTACAATCCCCCATTATTTTATCATATCCTATTGGAGCTGCACTACTAGAAGAGCTATTAGGCACATTACCAGACGCACTACCAGATGCACTAGCGGCAGCGAATGCAAGTAAATAAGGTTTTCCCGACTTAATGCCATATCCATCCATAGCATATTGCAAATTCAGCCCTAAGGCTGCTACGCAGGCTACTATGCCTGCAAATTTTAATAAAGTTTTCATACATTTTTTTAATTTAATAGTTTTTTAATAAAAAATTGGTGTTATATAACAGCAGCAAAGATAACCGCAAATAATTGTAAATAAAAATACTTTTAGTATAAAATAGTTACTTTTAATAAAAAAAATAGTTACTTTTAATAAAAAAATAGTTACTTTTGCTCAAAATATTGAAATCTATGATACAGGATAAACTAAAAAAACTGACTGAAAAAATCTCGTCAGTGCGTATAAAGAAAGGTTATACATTAGATAATATGGCTCATGAGTTGGATTTAACTCAGGCGTCGTACCGGAAAATAGAGATTGGCGAAACAAATCTATCCGTTGAACGATTGTTTCAAATTTCAGAAATATTGGATACGCCATTGAATGAATTGTTGGAAATCGGTAATGATGTTTTTCAACAGACAAACAATGAAAATACATCTGTCTATCAGCAAAAGGTTGAGAATTTTTATCAGGAAAACAAAGAAGTTTACGAAAAATTGCTTCAAAGCAAAGATGAGCAGATTGCATTGCTGAAGAGTATGTTGAAAATGTGATTCTTTTTATTTCAGTTTTGATTTCTTCTCCGCATGGATCGTCCGATCGGAAATGGTTCGTTCTATTCGCAGCGTTTTCAAAACCGGTTTGGAATCCAATGTATCGAACACAGCCGTTACGATTTCTGTCGTTTGCCGTTCGACTTGATCTTGCGCCCGGTTTTCGTTTTGTTCTTCGGTAAAATCTTTTTGCATTGTTGCATCTCTGTAAATATTGACATGCAGGGCAAACGCATGTTAATTTCTTAGGATTTTCAATAAATAATCATTATTCCAACCGGCATCCAGTCTTTTTCCCTTCATACTTCTTTTTTTTGATTG
>JGI20166J26741_12151139_pt1 | contig 18381 bp, 11 predicted proteins | sample TergutCu122P5_FD_26741 | JGI IMG/M metagenome (IMG submission 26741)
TAATGAGCTTTCCAGTGATAACAACGTTTACATAAAAAGGTGAAACCTCATTGCGTTATTTCATTTTGAAAACCGTCAGGTTTTTCTGCCGCACCCTGTACAACATGTACAATAAATTGAATGGCTCAAACTGAGCCATATGTATAATGCTGCACATACGTTAAACCAAACTGTCATTCACATGACTAAGACACAAACCAGTGACAGTAATATCTTCAAACTTGTGGGCATATACTGTATATTATGATACACAAAAGTTCACCCAAATTTCCCTTTGGTATATTTAAATTTACATGCAACACAGCCACTTTAAGGCTTCCAAATTACCTCTTCTCTTTCCATGCAGGATACTTTACATTGCAACTGCATATAACACAACATATGCTTTAGAACACCCACATATATGGTGGTAATGTTCAGACTTACCATCCAACCATTTCAACGTTGGGGACAGACTGCACAGTATCCACTGTGACCCACCACACAAAATGCTGGATTCAGTACAAAGAAAAAAAGCCAGCTGACTGGTATCTTCAGTCTTGGGCTTTTCTGGTGCAAAAGACCCTTCAGAACAGTATCCACTGTGACCCACCACACAAAAAGCTGGATTCAGTACAAAGAGAAAAAGCCAGCTGACTGGTATCTTCAGTCTTGGGCTTTTCTGGTGCAAAAGACCCTTCAAAACTTTGAGACTATGCAACTAGTCCATAATTAAAATAATTTTATCCCACTTCCCTCCTTACCCACCTCCCCCTCCCCCCCCCAAAAAAAAGAGAGAGAGAGAGAGAGAGACAAATGTACGCAAAAGATGAAGTCCAGGATTAATATAAGAAAGTGCATGATGAGAAATAAATGTTTAACTGTCACTGCACTTAAAAGAAAATAATATCCAAATAACAGTTTCTTCTGAAACAATTTCTTTGTTTCATCCAATATGAAGATCCCAGTAATTAATTTCTCAGACCTAAAACCAAATCAATCTGCTTCCATTACCACTAAGACCACAAACACTGTATAATAAATACAGATTGCTTAAAATAAGTTGGGCAGGTTTTATAATATATTTTCAAGTAAGAGGAAGAGACAAATATGTGTACCCTCTTTAAATGGTCAGTACAGTCCTAGAAAATGCAACACGTACAGATGAAGTTCTCTTCACAGACTCCACATTTCTGAGTGAATACTTTTCAATGGTAAACTTGCTGATAACAATCTACTTTGGTCACACTGATGCAAAATGAACGGTGTATATCTGGGAACAGAGTACATCTAACAGAAGCTGCCAAGAATGTAGATCATGCATATATGATAACCGTGTTAACCACAGACATATACACATTGGAATACTCTTTATCTTTACTTTCATTTCCTCTTTAAGAGGGCATATGTTATGCCAACAAAACATAACATTTTGCACTAACATATCAATATATGCTGGGAATCAGATGTATTTCAGGTGGGTTGTTAAAAAGTCAGAACAACTTTTTAACATTTGTAATACACCAGACTTTTGACATTACACAGTACTGGTAGTAGTTACCTAGCAAGTTATAATAAAATACGAAGTTTTCCAAAATGTCAGATATACAACATGGTTAATGAAGGGAAAATATGTGCTTACTTCTCAGCAACTGTCAAAATGGAGACGCAACAAAACAAAGGAAATGTAAATGTAAAGGAAAACTGGTTTCAGATATTACGTGCACTGTTGGTAGTAACACCCATACTCAGTGTAACATTTTGGTGATTACAGGAGAGGTTTATGCTGCAGGGATAGCCTTTCTTTTCAAAAGCTGAAAACACTTAAAAGTATATTTCATGTTTATAATTATACAATGTTGAAAACCTGACACACAATTCGAGCAATTATTTTTTCACTAAATTAACTTTTGGGATCTTCTGGGACTTAACTGTAATAGAAGTTTAATGCAACTGAAGACAACAGGCGCTTAAAGAATTCTATAACAAACTGTATAAACATTAAATTCTGGTGGTGGTATTTGAAAACCAATGAGCAGAAATCAGGTTACAATTAACCACTCACTGAAAACAGAATGAAAGCAACTTTATTAAATAAAAAATATGGTAACTTATATATATATATGTGTGTATCACATAACAACAATAGCGATGATGATGATGACAGCGATGAGAACGATGATGATGATGATGATATGAGGGAATGAAATTTCATAGTTCTGTCCATGCTTTAGTAGAACTCATGACCTCAAATGGAGGTTCACAGAACAGAACTGTTTCTGCACTTCGTCTTATCATAAGATGTGTGAAGCTCGCCACATAGTTCTAAGAGTTCAAAAAAACAGCAGCAGTAATTTTCCTGTGCAAGGACACCAAGCTTCCTCAACCTACATTTATTATTAAGATCAAGAAGAACTATATGCTTTCTTATTATTAGATGTTTTCTGATTCATGGGCAATTACTTCTTCCTCAGTCTCCCCATAGATTTCATCCATTGGGGGCTGTACAAAACACTCGTGGTCTTCACACCTATCAGATACAGTCCACAGGAAATGTATAGCTGAAGTTTTCCACAGTATGTCTGTGGGAAGAAATCTGATTTTCACGTGCCAAAGAAACCAGTCCAAGATACATTTGTATAAAATGATCAATACATAGTATTAAACATCAGAAACCATACTGGATAATGTGTCAAATGTGAAATGGTAGAACCAACATGAAAGCTAGTGTGACGCAATATACTATCCTAAATCAGCACTGTGCAACATCTAATACAACCACTATACTTGTGTTTTTACACTAGCTCAAAATGTTTCAAACCATATGGTTCACCCTTAGGTTCCCAGTGGGGGATCTGTACAGCTTCTATGGCATATGATAATTGGCACTAAGCATTTTAGTGCAAGCCTGTCTAACTGCAACAAAACTACAACAAATACAGTGGTTGTACTAATGATAAAACAAGTATGTCAGTGAATATAAAACTGTCTTAAAATATGCCCCTGAGAACAGACCTTGTAATACATGATTCCTACCCCAGTAATTAATGCCCAACAATATCAATATAAGTTTGTTGTTCCATGATCAGTTACCTGGATGGTTTACTTGCAGTTGTTTAACATATTCTGTGACTGTTGGAAAACACTGGCATACTCTACTGATTTGTAGACTAACAGTGACACTGAATTATGTGCATCAGACGACATGGGAAATTATCATGAATATGTTTTGAAAGGTTGCATACATGGCCAATTTGAGGTGCTATACAAGCACACACTCAACCTGAGATCTGAAGGAAACCAAAGTAATGACAAGATTATCCATAAAGATGAACTACCAGTGGGCAAGGAGCATTTAACTGCAAAGTACACAGGGTAAATAAAAGAAGAATGCCAAGCAGTATGGGAATAAAAATTGTATCTGCGCTGTCCAATAAAAGACATAAACCTATCTTCATTTTACATGGGCCCTTAACCTGGTGTGATTCTTCACACATCCACCTCACCTAGCATGTTGTCTCTGCACTGGTGTCACAAATTCCTCTGCACTGATTAGCTCTTTGGGGTCCTTCTGACTCACTTTCTGTTTGTCTTTATGAGCAGTTTCTTTGGAAATAGATTTTTTTACATCCTTCTCTCTGACAGTTCTGCTCGGCTTCCTTGAATCACATTCTCGCTCTTTTTCTTCCTCTTCTTTCTTCTTGTTACAGTTTGGACAGCACCATTCTAAACCGTTTTCCTCCATCTGTTTACCTGTTGAAGAACAATTCCAAACATTTGTCATCACTCTTATTAACTTGAAACCTTGTAATAACAACAATTCATTAGAATATCCCTCTGCAGGGCAACAGACATAAACTCAAACATAAGACTTTTTCTGTTGAGGGTGTGGTGCATGACTGTCACAGCATACATATGCTACTCCATCTGAGAGAACTGCAATACTGTATCACTAAGACACACCACTACTGCATTTAAAGCCAGCCTATAGCTACTACAGTAATGGAATTATACCCACCGCTATACAAAGACTTGTGCTTTCCTAGCCATTACAAAAAGTATACATCCCAACTTTCAGGTTAGCTACTGCTAGTCTGCAATGATTACATTCAGTTACCTCATCGAGCCACTTGTTACTTGTTCAAGGCTCTAACACTTATCAGAAAAAGTCTGAAGAAATATAGTAATAAATAAATAAATAAAGGTATTTAATATCACTACAGTTGGGGGTGAGGGTAGAGGTATGCCACCAATACAAATTTCAAACATACGCATGCACACCAACCCATGTGGCCTTTTATGAGGGTTGGGAGAGCAGTCACTAATAGTTCTCTTAACAGAATATAATAAATACTCTGCTTCAAATTTGAAGGATATGTGCAAAGAAAGATAATTTCACTACAGCCTATCTGACAACTAGCATTGGATGAAGACAATGAAGCAGTGGGTGGAAGCCAAGTTATAACTTGAATACCGTTCTCTTAATGTAGGTCTAAAGTAAGCAAAGATTTTCTACCATCTACCATCCTCCACCTTTATGGAAGTAATCCAATTACTGGTGGTGTAGGCTAACAAATATTATGAGATGACAAATCAATAGACAAACTTGACAATGATGGTGGATGCTTAAGAATGCCTGATGTGACTATAACAACACAAATGGAACATGACATCAGGGATGTAAATTCCTGATCTACTCTTGAAACCCCTTCACAGTTCAAGTCTGAAGTCTAAGGTCTAAAGTCTGATTAGGACAGCAGAAGGGATCTTTTACATTGGACATCAGCATCATTCAGTGATGGCAAAACAAGAAATCAAATTTATACTTGACTCTGGTTCCAAATCTGTTGAAAATGGGACGAGGAGGTTTAATCCTCTTAAACCCCAAGAAGAATAAACCCACAAGTCAGTCAAATGTCCTAGCTTGTGGTATGACACCGTGATCACCTGCCAGGAAACAGCAATTCTTAAATAATAAGAAAATACTACTACAGAAATGGGCACCAAGTGTTATGGACATTTGGGTTATAGAATTTCAACCACATAGATATGAATGGATGTGATTTACAATTCACAATACACACAATAAATTTTCTCTAATGAAAATCTGGAATAAATATTAAAATTCCTTAAAAACAAGATGTAAAACAAAATTCTTCACCCAAAATTATTGCAATGGTTATTTGTTAAGAAATATGTATCACATACGCAGGAATCCGAAGCATAGGAGGATGTCCGGTTGCTATGCACCATCTTATGTTTTGTAAGTTTCTTTTTGTATGCTTACCATTATTTCTGATGATAGAAAAACTGATTAAATCACAAATATGGGGCAAGGAAATTTCCACAGGAATTCACCTTCACTTGTAACAAGGCATTCTATGCCAAAATTGAGTTCCCATTGTGGAATTCCACGATATGGACACATTTTCAAAACACATCTCTTCTGTTAAAGTGGTGTGCTGTACTAAGTTGGAAAAAATTGAGCTATATTCTAATGAAAAAACGAAGATCAAAGCACTATTCACCCACTAACACAAAAATAACACACTGTAAGGTCTGAGATTCTCCCAGTTGTTATGCCACATCCTGTACATAGTTACACACATTTCAAAGTATCCCTGCACTTTAATCTTCAGGGCGACTACTTGACCCCAAAGACCAAGACACAACAATTCTTTAAACACCAGTAACTACTTACCTATTGACATGGCTAACATTCTAGATGACTTCAAGCATAAAATCAATGCAGTTACTACATGAAATTACAGTGTTTTCTTGAGATATGTTACATATAAAATGTGTTGTAAAACAGAATTTTCTTATAAACAGAAAGAAATGTCATGTAAATGCTTCAAGCAATGTTCAGGCAACATACCCATGCTTTTGGTGACACCGACACACTTGCCATGAAACCAGTCTTCACACAAGTCACAACATATCATAAAACGATTATTGTGTGGTTTCTTGCAGATGCACCACAGCCTATCTGGATCATCTTCAGAGTTCCAGCTTTCATCAGAACTTTCTGCCTCAGAGTCCTCTTCGTCATCCTCAGCACTTTTGGTTTCAATTTCTGATAATCGGCTCCTATATTTCATGTCAATAAAACAAAAAACTTCATGACTGTTGGATGATAATGATGAAAGTGTAATGCAAAACCAAAGGACTTTTTAATAATAATTCTGCAGGATGGTTCAACAGAATATATGAAGACCCTTTGACATTTTATAAAGTAGAGATAAATCACAACCTGACATCATTAAGAAACAATGATAAAGGTCCAAACATTTCAACAGTTTTCACCTTGGTCATACCAATACAGAGTACTCCAGTGCCTGGACTGTCCAGTACATAATAAAGAATGAACTACAAACACACATACTCATCTCAATCAGTCAGGAGTAGAGTACAGAAATGTCACATTGGTACATTTCACTAGTTAATAAAACAATACAAAAAGAGAGAGAGAGTGAAGTCTTGCTGCACTGCATACTAAAATGAGTGCCAAAATGTTCCACACAATAAAAAAATTTACTCAATTCAGGATGGAAAAACTCTGAAAACTTCTTCATTTCATTCACATGCACAGCCAAATCTGTGTAAACGCGCGCGCACACACACACAAATGCATGCACTCCTCAACCCACATACACAATACCAGTAACTACCCATGTACTCTCCCTGCTTCACATACCCGACAAATCAAAAAACAGTTCACACCACAGTTGATACAACGCTGTTTATTTTCCCACACACCTGCACAAACTGGCCCTTCTTTCCAATATTTTCTATGCACTATCTAAGACACTAAACAGCTCCAGATCAACCATTCTACATATTTAAAAAAATTCAAGAGTGCACAACTGCCTAGAGGAACTGCAAATGGCATCTGTATTACTTACAAAATTTCTGCATCACCATGGAATTTATTACAAACTAACTTAATTCAGAGTTACCCACATTAGAAGGTATATAACATTCTTTCTTCCTGGTTGGATTAGTTAAGTTTCCAAATTACATGGGATTATGAAATACCCAATACTGAATTGTTACAGTACACTAGGAAACATAAAACTAGCACTGTATTGGAATTTCTTTCCTTCTCTGAACACAGTACTTCCTCTACATTGTGTACAAGATAGTAAATATGAATTTATCAACAGCCACATCAATGTTAGAATCTAACCATATATTCAGACTAGACAGTAAGTCTCAGCAGGGCATACTATCTACTTCTGATATATCTCACTAACAACAGTAGTAGAAGCCGAAGGTTTAATTGCAAAGCCCATAACTGAACATGGCTCTGAGCCAGTCCCATCCTCATAACCTACATTCCTAAAATCTAACTTACACTATCACAAGTTATGTGGGGGAGGAAAACAAATCAATGAAAGTGCAACAATGTCATGTAAACAATGACAGTCACTTTTGTTGTAGTCTGTTTACCTTGCCCTTCCTTTGCCTTGCTTGTTCTCATCAGACTTCCTTCTCTCCTTGACTTGTGTCTGTTGTTTCTGTGAAATATTTCTTGTAACATCTTTCTTAGGCTGTACCTCCTGCAAATTCACAGTAAACAAAAACACAAAGGGCATAAGAAGAAACGTGTTAAGACAGTGAGTGGTACTATATCATATACTTCTTAGACACTGTTGTGACAATTGTATTAGCACTGCTGTGAAACCCCTAAATCTTGTAAGTGTAGATTATGTTATTAACAGACTGCACTTCTTCTACACTGATTACCATGAAACTGTAACATTCACTTATATTGTACATACATTTCAATTCAAAAAGGGCAGAAGGCAGCCTAGAGTGTGGCAAGAATCACCGGGAATACACCTATTATAGGAACAGCATTTCATAACCCTGGAGTGGTGTAACACATTAATCTATGTAACAGAACAACATAAAACAGATATAAAAGAAGTAGCATTAAAAACAGAGACAGGAGTATGAGTTTTCTAGACACTTAAAATGTCCAGGAAGATGAATTGGTTAGCTTATAGTTGGGTTCTTACAGTATGGTATGCTAAAAATAATAATTCACTTAAACTTACGAACATAAAATAAAAAGAATATACCTGAACATTTGAACTGCGTCTACGTGTTGATCGAGTCACAGCCACTGATGCTGATGCTGGTAACTTTGTGGAACCTGTGGCCAATGTAGGGGCAGAGACCACCTCAGCAGAAGATGGCTCTTCAATATCTGTACCTGACACTGCTTCTTCAGGACTGGAATCTGAAGTCTGTAAAATTGATGTGTCTATGTTAAGCTACTAAACTTCAGATTACATTATTTATTTGAATCCAAGACAAGGTTTTTTTTCCTGAAATCTGGCGCTAAAATACATGAGGTCATCTAAGTGCCAAACTGGCAGATGTGAAATTGGATCCCTCTGAACCAGGCCATGCAGAGCCAAATCGTCATGTGAGATCTGCGATCTTGTGCAATATTACGCAGACAAGTGGTAATTCATTACCTACATTTAAGGACAAACAATTGGCCTGCTCTTCAAAGGTCAAGAAATCCAAAAGAGAGAACACAGCATGACTGAAGTTAAGTGGCAATCTTTTTTTTTGGGGGTGGGGATGACTTTATTCACCATTTAATTCTTTAAAGACACACAATGTTTTGGAAACCGTCTCCATTTCTGTTTTCAGGCAAAGAAGCACCTAACCTGGTGTACCCCTTAGGCTGAGCTATTCTCAACCACTGTGTACCACAGGCACGGTAACTTTTTAAATGTGCACCTGAAAGCAACTCTATTCCATGGGTAGTAACAAGAAAATGGTTACTGGAAAAGCTCAAAAATAAAACCTGGACGAATCCACAGATTAAATATCATATTAAAAAAACCATGAAATCAGACTGACCAGTCCACAGACACAACACAAAAAGTATTAAGTGTACGCAATTAATAGTAAAATATTTTTCTTAGCCGACATTTTATTTGTTGGGGGTCATCTTAGATTTGGACAAATACATTTTCCCTTGGCAGATGTGTTTTATATGGAGGGTCGTCTTGCATTTGGGTAAATACAGCATTTACAAAGCAATTAATGATGATGAAACAAGAATTTGGACATGCAGAAAGCATGGACATAAACATAGTAACTAAAACACATCTATAAACCAGAAGTGAAACCTAAAGAATCCACAGATAACACCCAATAAGATAAATAACCACAGTGATCCACAGTTTAAAAGTACAAAATCAATCAGGAACAAAGGTCTTAAGCATAAAAACTATCACAGGACTACATGAGTTCAGACATGTACACATACCACAATTTTTGTTTGTCTTCAAAAATCATACAACGGACAGAAAGAAAAGGTACTGGACCTAAAATGTGTATTTCAATCTTCTCTACCACTTTTGTTCAAAACATTTTTTTCTCTGACACACATTTAGAACACATGCTCAGGACATGCAGAAACACACACAGGTCTTCACATAAATTCTCCGTCATTTTTATCCAATTTTAACAAAAAATGTAAATGCCTCATTTTGCCTAAAATTTACTAATATATTTAACAGAAATCAACCAATGATTCTTGTGGTGTTATACGAGTACAAACAGATACAACAATACCCTATCCTACACATAACAACAACTATCATCAGCAAACACAGTGTACTGATCATAACATAAAACATTAAGCACATAAACTGGAAACAAAAATACTAACTTTTACAAATTTCAGACACATTTCTTGGTGTGTAGAGTTTACATTTGACAATGAAAATCACAAGTAGGGTATTACAAAATAAGTTCACAACTTTCTCACAAAATCTGTCTTTTCACAGATTACAATAACACTACACATTCAACCACCATATGGTTGTTGTAACAATTTATACGCTTCTACGTTCTAAAAGCCGTTTCCAATGGACTGTAAACATACCATGCTCATAACTTATTATCAGACACAAAATTCATGTGAAATTAATTTAAACCAAACACAGAAACACTCATAACTTACCACCGGTTTGGTGGCACCAACATTTTCAGTTTTCACGGATGGTGCATCATTACCAATGTGTTGCTGCAATAGAAGGGTATCAGCCAGTAATTCCTCCTCAGTCTTTGTAGCCTCAACATGTAAAGTTTCCAGAAGGCCATGATCCTCCGGAACCTGCACATCTCGTCCTACGTCATCAGACAACGTTGTTTCTTGTTCCTTTGGTTGAGAAACCTGCATATCTTCTGCTGCAGAATGCACAGAAAATTATCAGTACTTATACATTACTACATCTGGATTCAATCACACAGCAAACCATGTGAGAACTATGGCAGAAGTGTAGCAACAGAGTAAGCTTCTGAGTACTGTAAAAGCTGCAAATTCAGGCATCTCCAGGACCAACTGGTTGCCAGACAAAATTTATTATAACACAGTACTTACTGTGTATCTTGGTGTAGAGCAAAAATATGGACACACCTAATAATTTAATTTTTCACTTGATACCCTGTGCTGTTTTTCCTGTTGCACTTTTTATTCCCTTTTCCTTACTACTTACATGTGATGATGTACATACAAGGAGTGTCTGGAAAGTAAAGATACCTCATGTGTAGGTCGATAGGGAAATTTTTTATGTTTATTACGGCAACACCGCCGTTGACCTTAATCCTTTACCTGTGAGCCGTGCTTGTTGGACAGTGGTAGAACCGGCTTTGTTTGAGTGAGATGTGTTTGAAATGGCAGCGCCGATCCAAAATCCTGCCAAATGCGAGGTGCGTTCTGTCATACATTTCTCAACGCAAAAGGTCAATGTCCAGCGGAAATTCACAAACAAATTGTTGCTGTTTATGATAATGTTATGATTTCCACTTGTTTCTTCACCTAAAGAAACATCTCGCTGGGAAAAAGTTTGACGATGATGACGAGGTGCAAGAAGTCATGACATGGTTCAAAGGGCTGGCGCAGACTTCTATGACTCGGGGATACAGAAGCTGGTTCCAAGACTTAATAAATGTTGGGACAATGCCGGCGGCTATGTTGAAAAATAAAGTTACGCACAGGCAATTCATTCACAGTGTCGCTTTTGTAAATTAAAAATGGTGTACATGTTTAAGACCTTTGTATCTTTACTTTCTGGACACACCTTGTATAATCTATGTAAAGACAACAAGACATCACCAACTCACTCTTTTAATCACCATATTCATTACACCACTGGCAACTTATAGGTCTTAGTCAAATTTCCAATTAGAAGAGCTTGCACAAAAATCCAGTGTTGGATATCACACTTTTTGCTTTATTTTCCTCTTCCCCTGCCAATTTATCTCCTTTCTTCACTTTATAACAGTGCAAAACGTATGAAAGCCACAATAATCTCAGGCGGACTTAAAATGGCCAGCAAAGTCACCTCAATGTATTTAAATTCTTTGGTTCTTCATTTCTCTACCTCCTGTTGCTAAAATGGCATTGGGTCAATCAGTTTCATATACCACAAACCATCAAAACATATTCTGAAAACTTATGAACACACGAGTTGTCTGAATAAATCTATCTACTTTCGGTGTTTTACTATTTGAAATGAAGTATGACTGCACAAATCACAGAAGCTTTCATAAAAATGAAGGATTTATGTAAAATCTATCTTACCAAGTGGTAAAGAAGAGACATTTGTTCCAAGACAGCCTGAAACAATCACTTTTTTTCATGTTTTAGCTTGCTGGAATCTGTGGATTTGTTTTCACTTAGGTAACATAAACTATCCAGCATAAAACATGCTTGCTGGTCACATCACTAATAAAGAGAAATCCAAACTAGTGCAGCTAGAGTGGCAACTATATACAGAAACATGTCAAAACGAAAATCTTACCTTCCTGTTGACCAGAGGGTGTCTGAGTTGATCCCTGCACATTCACTTGAGACCCTCTATCACTTGGGGCTGAGGAACTACTTTCTTCTTTCTTAACTTCTGTAGCTGACATTTCCAGAGCCACAGTATTAGTTCTTTGTTCATTTCCAATGCTAACTCTACGTATGATGTCCGGTGTGGAAAATAATGCAGGTCCAAGGGCTTCTGCTAAGTGGGCTGGTGGTTTACGATTCTCACGTTTGGGATAATTTTTTCTACCATCAATTTTGGAAGCTTCTGTACTTGTGACAGTTGAAGGAGATACTGCAGATGGTTGCTGAGCGACATCAGTGGAATGTTTTCTTACTGGGCTTTTCACCAGCACTTTCTTTTCTGGATTTGGGAGTGTTCCAGTCTTTTCTGGGGTCTGTTTAGTCTCTATCACATCATCCACCTTTTCTTCTACATCTTTCATCAGTGCCAGCTTTGTCTTTAAATTACTTTTCCCATACACTTTCACCTTCTTTCTGGATCCTATCTCTGAATCTAAATCTTCCACCTGTCCTTCCTGTTTTTCAAAAATTCTTGAAACAACTGTCCTGCCTGTAACTTGCTCAGTTCCTGGAGATTTTGCTGATGATTCCATATCTGGTGACTGGTCCATAGCAGCAACTGCGGCAGCCATTTCTGCCTCCAGACGCTGAGCCTTTTCAATGTCCTCTGGTCGACCAATGCCTCCACGGCCACGACCGCCCCTTCTCTTAGGTCCCCCTTTGCTGAGACCACGAGTAGCTCCACGATCCCATGAACGACCACTACCCCTAATGCGAACTCCCCTTGGCATCCGACGATTACCACCTCGGAACTTGGCCCCAAACCTACCACGTCTTCGGCCTGATCCTCCACCTGGTCCCACATACTCTTCATCATCCGCATCGAGCTCTTCATCACTCTCTTCTTCAGATGCATCCAAATCCTCATTTTCTTCATCTCGGCCAGGAAAATGTGTGAAATCACTTTCATTATCTGAAAAAAAAAACAACTTCTTGTTCTGTAAAGGGCATAGATGAAAACATCCTTACTAAAAATAAATCAAAAGCTGTGCAGTATGAAAAATGAGAGAGACAATGAATGGCCAAGCAACTGAAACAGTCAATGAAGAAAACTATTAAAGTCAATCTGTAAAATACAGAAGGATCGAGGGAAATGGAACTAGAGTATTAATAGAAGGTAATCACAGTCTAGTAGCCACTGACAAATGGTTAAGGAGAGCCTGATGCAGAAGTGAACATTTTGGAAAACAAACATGTGCTGCTACACAAATCCAGTAGGATTTTTTGTGTCAAGATAAAGAGGAAGAGTCTAAACTGAAAAACTCCATGTCACATTATGTGAAAGGTGTTCAGGATACCCAGATGAGCAGCTAGCCAAATTTGAATCAGAGCCAGAAGAAAAAGAATGATGATACACAGGATAGCAAAGTACTGGATATGTTCATTACACAGAGAAGACCAAGACAGAATAAGACTTCGTTTGAATGGCAGATGAACAAATCATGGAACAAGACATTAGCTAAGAATTTCATGGAACAAACAGAAAGCCTAGCACAAGCATATGTATCAAATCATTACATACAACACCAGTTTTTATCAATTTATTCATGGCTACATGTTTTGGCCATGGTAGCCATCATCAGGCCTTTTATAAATGTTGATACAGGAAAACACATATACTGCATTAAGGTGGAGATCTCCTTTATACATTTATAATGTATTTTTAATGTGAAAGTGGAGCTCTCCACCTCAATGCAGCATACATGGTGTGACAATTCAATTGCCAGAATAGTCGCAGTGTGTCGCTGGGGTGTTGAGTCAGGCAAACTCGTGTACTCGAGCACATTTGGACATGTTCCAACTTGCATTTACATGAGCCACAGACCAAATAAGTCGTTCATTCCCGAGCAGCAGAGGAAGTAGTACATGTCCGTGGTATATGGCTGGCGGAAAAATGAGTGACAAGAACATGAAGCAGTGGATAAACATCAAGTTTTGTGTGAAGATTGGTAAAAGTGCTAGTGAAACGTTAGCCCTATTAACAGTGGTTTATGGTGAATACACTATGAAGAACTCGAGTGTTTTTGATTGGCACAGGCGGTTCAAGGAAGGGCAAGATGATGTGCAAGACGACCCAAGAAGTGGTCAGCCAAAAACGCAAAGGTCAGATGCAAATATGGACAGATTAGGTGTGAGAGCAATAGCATAAGAACTGAATATGAACAGGGAAACAGTACGACAGATTGTAAAGGAAGATTTGGGAATGAGAAAAAATTCCCGCAAAAATGATGCCTTGAATCTTGACACATGACCAGAAACAATGTTGGCTTCACATTTCATTTGATCTTTTACGCAATGCAGAGATGTTTGATAGGGCCATTACCAGTGATGAAACATGGTGTTTTCAATATGGCCCAGAAACAAAACGACAGAGCATGCAGTGGAAAACACAGAATTCACCTTGGCCGAAAAAAGCACGCATTTCTCAGTTGCAGGTCAAGACCATGTTTGTGTGTTTCTTTGATCACAAGGTGATAGTTCACTATGAATTCATTGCACAAGGACAAATGGTAAATCAACAGAGTTATTTGGAAGTGCTGACAAGGTCACGGGAATCTGTTCGGAGGAAAAGACCCGGACTCTGGCCTGATAAGTGGATTCTCCACCATGACACTGCCCGTGCATGATGCGTTAAGAGTTCATGAGTTCCTGGCTAAGAACTCCATTACAAAAATGGACCATCCATTTTATTCACCTGACTTAGCCCCCTGCAATTTTTGGCTCTTTCCAAAATTAAAAAATGCCCTCACGAGGGACAAAGATTTGCTGGAATTTCTGACATCCAACGCAATGTGAAAATGTTACTGTGAGGTATTCTGGAAAACGTTTTTCAAGACTGTTTCTGGCAGGGGCACCATCGTCTCACGAAGTGCATAACTTCACAAGGAGAGTATTTTGAAGGTGACAGCAGCTGCTAGTGCACAGGTAAGCAAATTTTGCTTTCACAGGGCCATTCCGGGAATTAAATTGTCACACCTCGGATAGTTTTTCCAGTATCAATGTTTATAAAAAGGCATGATGATGGCTCGCAATTAGCCAAAACATACAGCAAAGAATAAACTTATAAAAGGTGGCAATGTGTGTGAATGATTTGATACACATACTTATGATCTGTTCACACCCACAGAGATGCCTCCTCTTAAAATCACAAGTTAATTTGACACTGTTTTTATTTATGTCATTAGAAGTAGAAAACGTAGATCTATCATTAACTGAGCAGAGGCAAGCAGAAATCGATATAAACACAACTTGTAAATCAGTTAAAGAAATGAGTAACAGTATTGAAAGACAAAACTTATTTGTGGACAGTAAAAGTTGGTTTATCAGGCACTGGATGATCCAGCTCTGTTAAACAAAAATTTACAGGAGCCCATTACACTTCACTATTCCATATACTTCCAGCACCTAGTACCAACTCTGAGAGTTCAGAAAGCAGAAGTTCATTAAAAAAAAAACTATATATAGGGAAAATTTATGTAAGAAGACAGTTAAGACAGCAACAGCAAATGTGTGTCTTGTTGCTTTTTTTATATTATATATATACACACACACAAACACGTGTGTGCACATTACATCAGAATGAAATGGAACACAACAGGATGTCAAGTGCCAAACGTGACAGGTCTGTCCATGAGGTTGCTAGGTCCACTAGTATACACATTAGGCATGACATTCTAACAGCCATAAAACTGCATTATCTAGCAACACTCCGATCCTGAATAAACCAGCTTACACTGTACTAATCAAAAGAATTCTCTACTAAATCACTGTAAACTGAAACATAAATTGGATCTAGGGTACTACCTTGAGGTCTGTACAAGGAATGAGAACTGCATCAATGAAAATAACATGGAGACAGAAACTTGATAAGATAAAAGAAATGGTTGTGTCAGCAGCGTAGCACTATTAAGATAACGTGTGAGTTGATGAATGAGGAAACTGACCACCGTAAATATATACAAACATCTCAGCACAGCTCACATGTTGAGATACACATTAACGTGATCTGTAACTCCACAAAAACCAAACACACCTCTGACAGCCACACAGAATAATGCGTACCTTTGTATGATTCAGTACTTCAGCAGTTGGTTGTGCAATATTCCAGTATCAAAAACAATACAGTTATTAAAGCAGGTATGTAATTTAAAATGGCATCAAAATGAGAACTAAAGCACCTCAAATATTACCATCCAACAAAGGGTTTATGAACTGAAACATAAAATCACCAAGCATCATGGGTATGTGGTCAGCACTACAGCTTTACAGTCTGCATGTCAGATATTCAGTTCTTGGTCAAACTATATAGCTGCTGTGGCTAACCTCTGTCCCTTCACACAACTGCTAGGAAAATACCCTGACAGGTAACAAATGATACCTTGCACATCCAAACAAGTTTACTATTCATAACCATCTTTTTCACTCATTACTATACAATCTCTGCAACAGAAAATATCACCACCTAAACTAAGAAACAAATATATGAAGGGCAATGGGTTTAAATATGGATGTATACATTGGTAAATAATGTATTTCATTCTGCCACTGGAAAAACAAGTAAAACTATGCATAAGACTTCTCTGCATGTTGTGTAACTACTCAGTTAATGTGACCAATGTCACTATTTGACAGAGCTGTTGTATGGACTGCATTGTGTTAAAATAAACAGGATATATGTTAATATCCTCTTAAAAAAAGAAAGAAACAACCAAAGAAAAGAGAGAGGAATGAAAACAGACCCAAAAACAAATAACAAAATAAAACAACAAACAGACATGGTGGCAAAAAAAAAAAGTAATAACAGTGATAGAATGCAAGTGTTCTTGGTTATAACAGTGCATGGTATAGGGCATTTGTACTTACTACTATCCCTTTTACAGGTAGAATATTAAACCTTTGGCACCAAAAATCAACTACAGCCAACACACAGCGTGATGCTGAGAAAAACGTATGTCCACTAAAGTTGTCAGTCAATATCATGCCAGAGTAATGGGCAGCCACTGCAATCTTGGGTCTTTGCAGAGTACTTTGAGCACTTAATTCTGGCACCAAAGTGATAAGGTGAATGTTATATGGGGCCCAAATACATATTGTGCAGTGGGCACTGCAAAGATACGTACAGTTGAACTTGGTTATAGCATCATCGAAGGAATGGAATAAAATGTGTCGATATAAACAAGTGCCACTTTTAGCAAAATGCATGTCAAAAGTGAACGAAAAATATTTCAAGACAAAATACAGGCATGCAGACATATTACTTAATGTTAATGGTATGATCTATATACACTTTAAATTGCAATTAAAATTTGTAAATGGTAAAAATTACTCTTCTATAAATGTAAATTTCTAAACAGGATTACACTAAAAAATACATTCATTTAAAATTAAGGTTTAGGAAGAACATAAATTATCATGAGAGGATAACTCACTGGGACACTGTCACTTCTGTATGGCTAAACCCACTTCAGCAGCACCTTGTCACGTTGTTGAGGCTTTCAAAAACACTTTATTCCCGATCCGTTATGTTCAAATATACTAATAATTTTGGTTCTGTTCTTCCAAGTCATTTGAATTGTAAAATTTATGAGACCAAATTCCCAACAAACATCAGCTTTCTTTTGTCCATTTGTTTTGTCTCATATCACTTTAACCTTTTCTTCGATGCTCAAAACCTTACTTTTATTCATGACTAGCCATGTTACAATGTTACCAGTCTCCTGTTAACTGCAGGAGTAGAAACAGAGAGGGAAACCTTATGCACACAGTGAATTACCATTACTATTGTCATTTTCCAGGCCTGGAATTTATGTAGCTATCTGACGGCATATGGGGCTTGCACTCCCAAAGACAAGGAGATGGTAGAATTCTCAAAACAGTCTAGTCCATGGAAAATTATATTGGAAACAACGACTGGCAATGTCATTATACCTGAGGTAGACACTATTATGTAGTTGTACTAAGTAAGGCAAAGATACGTTCCTTATGGGGAATTAGTTGGTCCCACAGAATATGAAACGTTATAGATGAGGTGTCTCACAAATTTAGGTTAAGGATGTTATAACCGAGTTCAACTGTACTTACATAACACTGAAATGGTTAACTCACAAAAAGAGCCTTGTATACCGTATATTCTCGAATATAACACGCACCCAGGTTTTGGCAATTTCTTAAACGGAAAAAAGTTAGTTCGCGTTTCTAATGCGCACATTTCCTTCTACCGTCCCATGCCCACATGGCAAATGACTGAATAATACTGGATGTTACCAGTGCGTTAAAATCCGACGCTACGCCTAGGCCCGATGAGTCATACCGGTACCGTGAAGCAAGCCTTTCTCAACAAGCGTGCGCCGTCTCGTCTGAAATCAGTTCGCGTGTTAGTTGTTGAAACGTGGAAGGTGCTTATTCCAATTTGTCGTGTACCGTAGTTATGGAAGAGGGACGCCAGAAATCTAAAAGGCTATCATATACGGCAA
>JGI20166J26741_12152250_pt1 | contig 18376 bp, 7 predicted proteins | sample TergutCu122P5_FD_26741 | JGI IMG/M metagenome (IMG submission 26741)
TCTCTCCCTCTGTTGACATGCTCCCCTTCGGCGTGACCATCCCGGCTACTGTACCGCAGGGGTCGGAAATCCCAGAGGGACTTATGAATAACCCTGTATATTTCAGAACGGACGGTGATTATTTCCAGATACAATATTAATTTGTTCATTTTTATAACTGACATGCACAGTGTTTACTTTGTAGTACAAACTCAAGTCTTTAAATATAATTCAGGTTAATCTTACCCCTTAAAGACAGGACAGGACACATTTACATGGTTCCTCCTTTTTTCAGGTGGGAGTAGGGTAAGGTATAGTACATACACTTATGCTTATTTTTAATAATATATGTTTATGGTTGGTGATATAAAGGACTTAATGTAGTGTTTTCTAAACATTGCAGCATGTGGACAGGAAGTATATAACAATGCTGGTCAACAGTAATTACTTTGTTGACTATGTGGAGGCTGTGTTGTTGGATGAAAGGACATGTCTGAACAATCCCATCATTTACAAGTTCTTGTCATTGTACTTCCCAAAGGTAACCAATTTGAATTACAAGTTTATTATAATCATAGTCTGTGCAATAGACTGAAACTATAGTATTTAATCTAACAAATTGCACATTCAATAATAATCATGGTTAGAGGCCAAAACGTTATAGGAGGGACATCTTAAATGACAAGTGATTATTTATTATTGATTGCGCAGTTTATTGAATTAAATACTGTATTGAATTATGAGTTTCTAATTTTAATGTTACAGAAGTTCCAGATTAGGAACTGTAGCTTTTACCGCTCAGCTCCTTCACATACTAAGTCTCCTGAAATGTATATGTTGATTTATACAACTTTTGCACAGCATTTATACCACGTATTGTGGCAGTGGCAGCTTTAATTTACAGGGCACCTCCGAAGTTGCTTCACAACTTCGAAGGGTTGAAAATATTTGCTGTTATAACCAAGAGTTCAAAAATGCATGTTCTTTCTTTCTTTAAATTAGCTGACTTTGCTGCCTGCCCAGTAAAACTTTACATTTTTTGTTTCACCAGCTCGTCTTTCGTTGTCAGATATTCTTTGTTAGCACACTTCTTGCTGTAGTTTGTGTTCATTTTCATTCGTCTCTGCCTGGGCATCACAAAGCTGTATGGTGCAAAGTATTGACCTTTTCGGTGTGTTCAACAACTTTGCATCTGTTGTGTTGAATTCAGTTATTTTAAGCATCATGCATATTTGTTACTTGTTTGCATTGTGTTTATGCATGTATGTGTCTTACCCAGTTATTAATGCCTTATTTATTGTTGCTATTGTGAAAAATGACTGCAAAGTGTAGTCAGCCGCATATAAAACTGTGAAGAACCTCGCCCAAGTCCTGTCCATCTTGAAATTGTAGGTCAGGCAGGTGTAGCCTTATATATCTGCTAGTAGCGACAGTTATAATGAATAATATGCTGCAAAGCAGGAAAGTAAAAAATTTCAGTTCTAGTCATTAATTTGTGGGTTTTTCTTGGAAAAAGAAATGTAGTTCAAATATAACCATTTGACTTCCCCAAAGATGTGTTTGTACACCATCTCTTTCCATCTCTCTTCAGTAGTGCTCTCTTTTGTTGCAGGTAGCAGCACACGTGTTGACAGAGCAGACTTGTAATTTGATTGAGAATCTTATATCATCTCTCTCAGATATAATGAGCCAAGTGAATGTACAGTCTACAGCATACAAGTTGAATGGGGATCTGCGAGCACTGTCTCTTGTGTACAACTCGGATGTCCCTCCTCCACCGTCAGAAGAACTTATCTCAACAATTGATGCCCTTCTGGCAAAGACAAAGCTGGCGCGTAAACAGGCTATGGAAATGGATGTAACTGGTAAGGAGTTACGGTACATGCTAAGTATAGCATCTTTGACATTGCTGGAAACAGCCTTGTTTTTTCTTGGCGTTCATAATGCAGTGGGAATCTCTTGAACAAGAATTTATGATAGTGTGAAAAATTGCTGTTGTAATAAGTGTTTGGTTCAGAATGTGGAAATATACAAATGACTAAAAAAGTTACACAATGAATATTTGTGGTTGTGTCATTCTAACCAGTAAAAATGCAGTTTATAAGGTAATAATTATTCTGTAATACATAAACTATATGTGAATAATATTTACATATAGCCTATCTTGTCGATCGGTATATGTGTGCATGCACTTGTGTTCAGACATGTTAGGACACAGCTTAGAACATATGCTGGAGTGCATCTTGTGCAATAGAGGACAGTCATTGCTATTGTATTTACAGATGAAACTCCATCAAAGAAACGCAAATTAAGTTTACAGAAAGGGGAAAATGAGGGCTCAAGGGTTCAACCAACAACATCAGCTGCATTAGGTTCTGCATCAACTTCTGCAGCTTCATCATCATCATCAGCAGCAGCAGGGTCTTCAAAAGAAACAGAACCAGATGAACTTTCAACATCTGTTGAGGAACAAGAAGACACAGATTGGCTTGCAGTTCTTGAAAAGACTGTCACAGACTTAAAGGGGTTGGTGGAAAAGAAAGGTTGATTGCGTATTGTTATAGGTGAGTATGGTAACTAGTTTGTTGCATTCCCACTTTGGTGTATAGCCTGTTTAATGCATACAGGAGAGAACATCAGTGTTGGGGTAATGTTCAAGAGTCCAGAATGCTGCTGGACACAGATTTATATTGCTGGAATTACTCATTTCATATATACTTCTTTTGGGCATGTTGGAAATGTGTAAGTGGTATGTATTAATCGGATATAGATCAGTTTAAAACACAAGTAGTTTGAACTATTTACATTTTTTGGCAGCAGTTAAAGAACCGAAACACCGTGCCATTGTAGCCATTATACAGATAGTGTCATCTGGTATGTAAGCTCTCAGCTTTAGTGCATCTTGGGTATTGTATTGACCACAGTGGTAATGAACCAGATCTTCCCTGATTGTAAATCTAAGTTATCTTGCCTAAATTTAGTTCATTTTGACGTATGTTGTAAATTGCACGACTTGTGCTGAGACTCAAAATACTGTGACAGTGAAGTAGTCGTATTTTAATGAACAATTTTCAGACCAGTGCGAAGGCTGGACTGTGTCCATTCCATTCGCACATGAAATAAAAATATTTCTCAGTGTTCCAGTGCTGTTTGAGATTCACGCAAATTAATGTCACTTGCTGCGATGATTGGAGTTGGAAGTACAGAATCATGAATTGTGTGTTGCCATTGTCTTCTCCTTTATTTTCCTACAGTTGTGTCACTGTAGTGGTGAAATCAGTATTGTTCTCCAATTAAACTAGTCTTTTTTAGCAGAGTAGTGGAATGGTTGTATGCCTTTTTCTCCATTGCCTACTGCTTTGGAATGTTAAAACTCTACATCTGCTTCAGCAAGACAGGGTGCACATACATACAGAATATATACATAGATACAAACATATAATTATTATTATTTTTTTGGTGTGGAACTGTGCTGTTTATAAAGTTATGTCACAAGTTTTTTTTTTATTTACTAAAAATAAAGCACGCTGAAAGTTTGAATTAAATGTGTGTTTTCGATTTATGTGTGCTGTTGCTGAGTCTCATGACGTACATTATATGAATGAATGTCCCTGGTGTACAAACATTTTGATATAGTAAGAAATTGACATACCGTAATAGGCAAGTGCTAACCTTCGTGAGTGCCACCCAGAATAAGGGCCAGCAATTTAAGGAAACTTCCATGAGGAGAAGTATGTAGATATTAGAAATGTATGGAGGGACAGTTTCACATTGGTTTCATGCAATATTGTGAATTTTATATTTATTGCATATGACAAAACTATATGAACACAAAGTACCATATTTTTAGTTTCATTTGTTTGCCATATATCAGTTGCTTGTAGTTGTGTGTCACACATTTGTGTCTTAGAAGGTTCCTGCCTGTTGTGGAATTCATCTGAGGATTGGCGAGCATATGTGAATGGGTGCTGGTGTATCTGAATTCATGAGTTACTGGACCAAAGCTTTCATATTTGTTTCACTTTGGTTATAAATAAAGATTGTAATCCATGGCTGTGGAATAAATGAGTAATAATTAAAAGCGGTGTTATATAAATCAGTGTTTTTCAAACTCACGTACGGCTTATGAGTTAATGTAATGTTAAACTAGTTACTTTAAATAAACATTGATAAACGTTTTTATAAATTATCATTGATATTATAATTTCGTATATCAGTATAAAAGTTAAACAATTAGAAATTTGAACTGTACATAATTTTGTATTAAAACATTCTTTTGTATGGTGTACCTGGCTATTCAGACGTTCTTACATCATCTAACAAGAATAAAAGTGATATTCCATGAAAATAACAAACATAAACTTAGATTTTGATGATGTTTGCAGTACTGTACCAAATATATACATGCATTGCATGATTCAACCGTTGAAACGGGATTGATGACCAGATATATTCAGAGCCTGTAGCTCATGTATATGTTTTAGTACTTTAATTTAAATAACTTTGAAGTATAAGTTTCATTGTTATTTGCAGATATCACTTTTGTTGTGTGTGACAGATACATACCTTACCTGCTAAGTTGAACCACATGCTTGATGCTGTTTGTTTTTAGTTTTAGTCCTATTCATAAAATTTTTCTGTCGGTCATCTATGGTTGCATGGGATGTGGTGTTAGTGATCGAACGTACCATGAATGCCTCATCAGGACCACCAGTAGCAGGTGTGTGAGATGTGCACACTGCAAGGATGGCTGGCTGCCAAAATAAATCAAGGACACAACCGCTTACTATAAGTAATGTTACAGCTAGCAGAATTTTATTTCTTTGAAGTATTTTTATACATATATATTATAAATATTTATTTATTAATTGAATAAAATATTATAATAAGTTTATTGAGCATGAGGTAAATGATTTTGTGTTTTCATAACCAAGTATTTAATTTTCCACGTGGTAACGGGTGTTACTTTGCAGTGCAGTGGCAAAGATAAAAGCAGTCTTGCGTGTCAGTTCATAGGACTGCATTCATTCAGTGTTTACTGTACGTGCATTTGTGTGTGCACATGATGTTTTTATAAGTTTGATTAATCACAAAAAAGTTTATTTTGTTAAACCTTTGTGTGGACATACAAGTAGCCTGCTGCTGTGTGTGGAACGGCCATTTAAATTTGTACTGTGGCTCTTCCAACACCCAGTTTTCTTTAGAATGTAAGAATAAGAACAAAGAAATGATGACTGATAGGAAACAGCTGCTTCAAGATAGTTAAATGATATATAAAGGCTACCACACTACCATTCATTGATAAGAAATAAAAATGAAATGCCAGAGGTAATCAGATACAGGCAAGACATTTCGGTGCCTAGTGTGGACACAGTATCTGTCACAGGCCATATTTGATGTTCCCACAGTGGGTTAAGAGAAAGAGAAAGATAATGGAGTAAAAGGCATTTGCAGTTTCAAACTTCAGTGTAGGTTCTGTGATCACAAGTACCAGTGGTGTAACAAAGAATGGTACTGGTCCAAGTTCACTTTGTTTCATTTACATTCCAAGAAAAAGTGAATGTAGTGATGCTTAGTGAAGGTTATTTGAAATATGGTTTCATCATTTGTGGCAATGATATGAGAACGCTCATTGTTGATCTGTTAGATGTACAAAAGTTCTTGGAATGAAGACTTAAATCTGTCAGAATTAAGAAGGCACATAAAACGAGCATGATAACTTTATTCATAAACCTGTCATATAAATTCGGAAGAGGAAATGAAGTATAAAGATACCAGCACAATTTGTATGATTTTACTACTGTCAGTGAAAAAATCCCTACTGTTGTCTTTGTTTGCATATTGTGTGGCAAAGAGAAAATGTGACCATACTGAAAGACTGTTCTGTAGCATGCAATGTTTGATATGTAATCTGCTGGAAATTTTGGAAATCGTACTCTTATTGACGATACAATGACTCAGATATGTGTTATTGTAGAACATTTAGAAACAATTCAACTTTAAGGGATTGGTATGATGGTATATGACCATAGTCATGACAAAATTTAGACATTGCCCATAATCTCAGGTGAAAGTAAAACCCCTCAATATTTTCAGGTAGAATGGGAAAAGGGTACGACATACTCCAGTAAAAGGGTAACAGTAAATTTTTACCGTAGACATCCCATGTTGATAGTGATTAATAACTGCCTAGTAAAGGTAAAGTTTTTCCAGACCTCACTATGAAAGAATACAGGGGCAGTAGAGGTATAGCTCCATTCATTCTTAACCTCAGCACTAAATGGAGATGAGTGGTTATCTTCACTTCCTGGCCACTATGCCTATGGGAAAGAACCAAGGTACCCATGGAATAGGAGGCTGGGTGTGTCACAGAGCCCATCTGGACATCATGGAGAAAATAAAACTCTCTTGCCTGCACTCTGGTGGGCTCATTAGAAAGAGCTGGACATGTGAGTTTTTTATAGCCTGAGGTGGTGGACAATGTCGATAATTTCAGTGGCAACTATTTAGATACAGTGTTCATTACTTGGTTATGGTCTGGTAATAGTTTTGTTATCTGAAGTGATATCAGTGATATTTCAAATGATGTAAACACTTTTGGTTGTGTGAGATATGTATGGCAGTATGATTTTGTGATGATTTGCTGTGTTTAAATGTACCATCACACTCAGTGTCATTAGCAATATTTACATCACTGGAAGCATGCACCACTGGACACAGTAAGTTGATATTGAGTAGTTTTAACTGCAATTAGAACTCATGATACTGCATGACAGCAAGATATAATCAGGCTTGTGAAAGATCGCTGGAGTTAACCAGTAATTGTGCTGTTGGGATCTTTTGTATCCATTATGAAGCTTTGTCATCAAACGGTATTTCTGCTAATCCAATGGAAGCAATGAAGCGATGAAAATTGTGTTGTATTACAGTAAATTCTCTGAATAATTGCCTTCATAAAATATTTTATTCATAGCTGGGCCATTCTCATACATGTACTTCACTGTTCATTGGTTGTCACAAAGCAAAGTATTTTCTGAGAGTACTGCATTCGGATGGTAGGTTGCCCCACTCTCTGCAGCCACTGGCCTTCAGTATTCAGTGAGACACTACTAGTATAAAGCCAACAAAGACATGGCTTATCATGAAATCTACCGTGCCTGCCACCTGCCATCTACATGTCACTGATTGTGTGAACATTCTAGCATAACTTTCCAGATATAAGAAAAAGAAGTTTGGACAAAACATCCATCTTACTTTTGAAAATCATGAGTAACTGAATTGCACTTGGCACATGAAGAAATAAAAGAACCCTTGAAACTAGTTTCCATTGCCAGTTAAGAATAATATCTCAAGTTTATCTTCAGTTTGGTGTAAGATTTGAGAATTTCCATTGCTTAGTAAGAAAGATGCCCTTATTACAGCAACCTATACAGGCTGTGGGAAAAATGGCAAGCAGAAGTGATGGATGTGGGTAGAAAGCCTCAAAACAAAACAAAAAATGCGCAGTGTCATTGACGACATTAATAAATACCTGGCATTCACTGTGTAGGCCTTCTGCTGTGCTGTGTAGTTATTCATGGCAGTAAGTCATCAGCAAGGAAGGATAACTTGGACTCTACATTGGATGAATATTATGATATGCATTTTATTATTAGTTTGTGTGTTTGGGGAGTGGGAAGGTGGATGTGGTAACAGGTCAGTGTTGCAGTTAGAGATGGTACCCAGCATCATGCCTCTGTACAGAAATGTATTTCACCAGGTGGACCAGAGAATGAGGTATACTACCAAGTCTGAATAGGGATTCACCACACCCATAACAGATACCACAACTCAGATGTGGTGGCGCAGAATCCATGATTACCCAAGAGTCTTGTATCAGGTATTGCAGTGTACATGCAGTCTTACACAATGAAGACCCCTATCTGTACCACTTACTTTCGGGTCCAAGACCTTGTGCACTTATCATCTCCAGTACCACAAGTTTGTTTTACAGGAATATGTATGTGACCCAGGCTATTTGATGCACATCTTGTGGAAGGACAAACCAACATTCTTATATAGAAGCATATCAGCAATTGGTGGGTCTGGCACAATCTCCATGGTACATGCTAGAGAGTCCATCAATTTCTGGGGGGCATTAATATATGCGGTAGTATATGATTGACATCTGTGTGATTGGGCATGGCTACTGTGCAACTGCCTGATTGGCCCTGTGGCTTGGTGTTCCTTTTTAGTATGTTGTTGGCTGTTTGTCACAGTGTGGTTCAAGAGAATGGGGTGCTGGCACATTTTTGTGCACAGCCCCAACACAAGTTCAATACACAGTTTTCCAGTGAATAACACATGATGGCCACATATTCTTGCCTATGAAGTCAACAGACCTGAACTTTCTGGACTTGTTCCTTTGGAGACACTTTAGGCAAAGCCTTTTAAATGCCATATGTCTGCTGTGACCAGAGCACTGTTCAAGTCATATTCCCATTGAAGGACATTTTCCTTTTTAGAATACGAGAATGTACATTTGATGGGACAGTGTAGTTCTGTTCATCCATTAGAGGTTAAAGGAACTTGTTTAGAAATATCCTACCTATGAATGTAGAAGACTTGATAGCAGTGTTACATGCATTTTTAGAGACCTTCAATGTATGTGAACATCATATGACAGTTTGAGCTAGTATTCTGTAATGTGTATTCACATGTCAAGGAGTGCAGGATGGGCATTTTGAACATTTGTTGTAATTACTGCCCTCAGGTATCTGCCTTGTACTATAAGTAGACTGTCAGCAAGTGGTATGCATCACTTCACATCTGTACCTTACAAACTGTGGACTGTACAGTGTGCATACTTGCTATATGGTATATTTTTCAAATACCCATTCAAGGGTGTTGCCTGCAGTTTCTTTGTTTTCATTTAGCCATCCATTTGATTGTGGCTGTCATTGTTATTACCAAATTTTGTGCTACTGTGAATGGTCAGACAGTTGCCCCTTCAACAGTTCCTTCTTACCATATCTTAGTAATGACTTCTTCTAAGGTGATATGGCCCTTTTTGTATTTTGCTTTGTTTTGAGGTTTTCTACCAGTCACATTTATTGATGTGTACTCTTTCTCCCACCTTCTTTATAAATGAACTAGGATTTTTGATGAACACTCAAGTCTTCAGGATGTTACACTGTGTTGACTTGTAAAAGTGAGTAATGTTTCAAAAGACTGTAGTCAAACAGTTCAAGAAGAGTAATTGCACTGGTGACACGTTATATTACATAGGTAGTGATGATTGGGGTAGCATGGGTATTCTTGAACTGCTTGACCCTGATGATGAAACAAGAAAGATCCTTCAAAACATCACTACATATTTACCAGGTGACATGGCAAATATCTCAGAAGACTTCAAACAGGAGACCTGTGTGTAGTATTGTCACAGTGCATCCAGACTGGGCAGAAGTACAAACACCAACAGGCACACCTGTTGCATAAGGTAAATGAACAACTTTAGCTATTAATTTGTCTATATAGACTGTCCTACAATTTTATTGTTAGTCCTCTATAGTTTATAGAATTCTCTACTTTGGGTAGCAATAACAACGTATTTTTTTACATTGGACCATTATAGGACAAGTTTGAAAAACACTGATATAAAGCACCCTGTTTCCCTGTTATTTGAACCTGAAGAAAGTCACTCTTTAGTTTATTTACCTTTTTGCCTTTGGGGGGGGGGAGTGATGACAAAGTGCCATTGTACCTGGTTTGCCAGAGTTCCATAAAACCTGCCTGTCTGTCCTTTCCAACCAGAATGACTAAATGATGGTTAGGGAAATGTGGTCTTAATGATGCTGTCTGATGGCTAAGATTGTATGGTGGTGGTGGTCAGTGAATGAATTGATGGCATGATATTGACAGGGAAAAACCAAAGGACTCTGAGAGAAACCTGACCTAGAGCTACTTTGTTCACCACTTCATGACTGCCATTCAGAATGTGCTGTTCCCCACTGCTATGTTGCCAAGGTCTGTGAACATCAATGCAATGCACTGTTTTGTGTCATCTTTTATGCTTCTTTACAAACATCTTGGTTATACAAGTTACGATCAAATCTGGCAAGTGTATTGGGGAGCACCTACACACGTGAACAGGCATTTTCACGTGTGAAATAAAAAACAATGCATTTTCATTTAATAATTGCTATTGTACACGTATGCAAGGTGATACATGGCATTTCTCATATGAACAAAGGCAGGCCCAAGTTTCACATTTGTAAGGTAAGTTTTGCTATTTATGTCTTAGTTATGTCTGGGTTGCAGTAGAGGAATGTAAATGCTGTGGCCCTTGTAGAATATTATACAAGTATGAGTACATGAAAACCTTAGAGGTGTGACAAAATCAAGACCCTACTGTGTGCAGCTGTAGGCATGCTACATCATGAGCATGGGTTAGAAGAATGTATTGAATGGGAGATCTGGCAATGCAAGTTTATACAGTCTACAGAGCACTCATAAAGCAACAACACTATTCTGTCATTCTGTTTTTTGGTTAGCCCAACAAACCCATAAAAATCCAGTGCACTCTGAAGTTACAGTATAATAGTGCATGTGTATCTCAGCAGCAGGTGTACAAATAGAGCATGAAGTTTAAAGATTGGGTGCATAATGTTGCATATGTCATTCAACCAGGCCAGGCAAACCTTATAACGCAGCCGGCAACTGCAAAGGCTGAAAACATCAATGGGGAAACTCATCACATTGGATATCAGTCACAGTCTAATCCCACTGTATCACTAGATTAAAAAGTACATAACTGTACTAAACTTATATGCACTAATTAGCTGGTAAAGGTTATATACGGTTTTCATTTGACTCAGCTTCCTATCTTTCAGTGTGATCTGCCTGCCTTAAACAATGAGCAACCTTGCCTTGTGTTCTCTATCCATATTTGGCTTCTATATTTAAGGGCCAGTACAGACATTATGTACCATTAACAGTATTCATTTTAGGAAGTGTCTGTTTCATTTATGAGAAGTAAAGTTCACAAACCCACTTGTGAGATAACACCCCGAGGCTGATGTGGCCTTTAGGAATAGAAAATGTAAGGTTCTTGTAATTTAATAAAGATATGTGTGCCTTTGATTATGTTTGTAACATGTAGCCTTTGTTGAATTTCTTTACTTTGCCAACAAGTCTCACAAAGCAGCCATATCATTTAATTACAGGGAGGATATTTAGCATTGTACCTTTCCTGTATGCTCACTGGATGTTTCTGCCTATTCTACTTGACCAGCCATGCTAACAATAAGACTGGAGCAGCATTGTGGAGTAATCGATACTGGCTCACTTGCAGTATCTGCCTTACATCTCTCTCAAAATTAACTGCATCAGCATAAAACATGAATGATGATCCTGAAGTCATGCCAGACAGAAATATCCCTAGCCACTGTAAACATAAGAACACTACTGTGAAAGGCAACAGCTACCGCTTCATGGTGTTGCATTGCAGTCACCCCACAATGGACTGTTTTTGCCATCATCACAGCAATGAAATTTCCCACCATGCTATCAAAGCACAAGATTTTTTTAACACTAACCTCATCCAATTATTCAGTCACCAGATCTCATACCTTACAATTTCTGTTTTTTTTTTGTGACATAGGGAAGCTCACTTAATGGCAGGACATTTTCTTATGATCTGCAAAACTGAGTGCCATCTACCTGCAAGGTAAAAAACATCTCTAAAGAATATTTTACAGCTGCCTTCACAGTATAAAAAAAGAAGATGCAAAGAATATATCAAACTCCTTGGGAATTATGTTCAATATAACATTTAATTCTATGCACCAGGTCTCACTTCACTCATATTTTGTTGTAGACATCAAGGTGTATCACAGCAAGTTTGCTGACAAGCTGCACCTTCCTTCACCTGCATGCTGTACACTGTGGTGTACCACTGTACTGCACTAGTAGATGTGGTAACAAACAGTCTGTTCACGTTCTGTCGATTATGAAAAGACATTACATGGGTATAACTTAAAGAATGTATTTTTATGCTTCACTGCAAGTTACATGTCAATGCCTGATGGTGATCAATGATAAATGAAAATATTGTTAGGTATTGACACAGGTATATCATGTGCTACAAAAAAAATGTCACATTTGCCATAATGGGTGATAAAAACCACACTCTGCTCTTGATAGCACATTTCTCCAAGTATGATGTACATGAAACAAACAATTATCACATATCCATAACACATCACTATCATCCGTATAGTCATTCACTGTCCATCCTGCCCAGGACCTTGTCCTGAAGGGTAATACCAAGGATTAAACTCTGAGTAACTTAGACTTTACCATATGATGGGAAAACTTACACGGAAAAACAATAAAATTATAGAATATATTACCCAAAAGCACATTCCAAACACTGTAATAAATCTGTATGTAGGCTCATCTTCTAGAGTATGCTCCATGACATTCTTGAACCCACACAAGCTTCTCTGCTTATTTTAAAACAAATCCGGTGACCTAAGACTTCAAAAACACTGAGCGTTTTGGTCCATTGGTATCTATGAAACATATGTGCGCTCCAGCATTACTTGTGTGTTCTAGTGTCCATTTCAGGTGTGCCCTCTTGTGCAGATGAGCTGCAACCAGGAAGAGCACAGCCGCTATCTCTAGCTTGACTACGATCAACTGATTTCTGCAACAGAAGAATTTGCATTGTAGCCTGTCTTTACTGTTTTCTCAAGACATTTTATAAACCTAGAACAGTAAAACTGCAATAATGATTATTCATCCCCTATTATACCTTGCTGTGTAATGCAACAGTAACAACTTATCCACACAAATTGAATCTTCTACATTTCTGCCAACACAACTAATTTACCCCATGCTGAATATGCCTATATTTGAGGCACTTTTGCTTAGTATGACACTTCTGACATATGTCATGAGTGCCATCCTACCTTCACACATCATATGTGAGACACCCTACAACTTTCCATTCATTCATACTGCTCTAGTTGCTGTTCCCAATGGTATTGCTAGATGGCATGAGTGCCTTTTTCAGTATACCGGACTGATGGTAAGGTAAAGTTCACCCTAGAAGAGGCCATGAAGGCCCAGAGGGGGGAGTATACATATAGCTCTATGCTTTCTTTTACCTAAGCACTAGATGCGGGTGGGTGGTCAATCCCATGCCCTGGTTGTTTTACCTCCAGGAAAGAGACCCAGTATCCACTGTATAGGAGGCTGGGTGGGCCCCATGGCCAGTCTGCATGGTGCATACAGTCTTATTCCCACTGGGATTAAATCCCTGGACCATTATGCTATACCAAATATGCTATCCCAAACCACATATCAGACTTATACATAAAAAACCCATAAAATTTGATATTTTGTATCAAACAAGATAAACCACGTAAGTACAGCACATCACTGTAGCACATTCAGATCTTTGCTCTCAAAATACGAGTACATGTATCAGTCAAGCTACTTTGCTAACATAAATTCTGCAGCAACACAAGACACATGTATTAAAAGTAACTGCCACAGAAATACAGCAATGAGTTCTTATGATTGCTGAGCTGCATGTCACTGTCAACAACAACGTAAGGCTTAAACCTGTCATTATACCTAATGATTTCTGTGCTATGTTCACATCAATGGCAAAGATGATTGAAGATTTTGTGTATCACATCTACACATGCATGGCATGAATACAGACATCAGTGTATAATCAGCAAGAATTCTGCAAATCACCCAACAGTACTAACTTGTGAATTTTTTGCAGCTTTTGCTTCTGCTATGCGCTGCGTTGCCCATGTAAACTGTTCTATCAACTCATGGTGTGCTTCCAGACGATCAATACATGGCAAGCACACTGTTTTTGGTAGGGGATCATTAACATTAATCTGAAAATAAAAGAGTAACATTCATTTTCAATGAAACCATCACACTGTACAAGAAGTAAAGGCTCCTACATTAATAATGTGCATAAAGTGCAACACATTAATATTAGACAGAACACTCATACTCAAAAAAAAGAACATGTTTCTGAGCTGGATGTTGCCATCCTCAGGTGAAAGAGTGAGGATGTATCAACACAACTAGGTCAAATAAAAACAACTATTCCCAATCACTGGACAATGTGTGCCAGCAAGCTACTGGATTACTTGCACAAAACCTGTTCCCATCTTCATGCAAAAGGTTGAGACTACACCTACTTAATCAGGTCCAATAGATAAACCTATTCTCAACCACTGCACAACCTGTCAATAAACAGTACACTAATCCAATGACAGTTTGTCCAGTGACTGTGATTGTTTCTGTCGGACACAAGTAGGTGCCTCCCTACCCGTTCAACGGCAGACGGGAAAGGTGCAATTCCTGAAACGTTTTCTTTTATAAAATGCCAATAACGCGTAAGTCCAGAAACCCAGTAATTTGAACTACGCACCATCGTCAGAACCCTTTATAGCTGAATAACTGGTACGTACTCTACTATAACAGACCATCCAGTACTTCGTGCATCCTACTACTCACTAAGAAGCAATACATTCCGAACGCATTGTCGGAAACTCAACTGTCAATTTTCAGTTACATAAAAATTTGCTGACGTTCCAATTACAGGTTACTGACATTGCTCAGGTACTACTTACTAACATGAAAATAATTAAGGATGAAAACAAACCGTTATTGGTAAATACGCATTAATTTTCTCGGCTAGACGCATCCTCTCACCCTCTTCGCCATAAACATGAATAACAAATCGATTCATTTTAGAACATAGTCGACATATAAACCCGGTTATCACTGCTTTGTCAGTACTCCCCATCTTCTCAATGTGCTGTTTTAAGGGGTAGGTACAAATAACGCAACTGCACCCGTCCTGCGTCAGACTTTGTTTTGATTACTTACGACGGGTGTCAAACTTCAATTATTGTAAGTACGTTCAGAACGTATCTGACATGGATCAGAGTATCTGAGACATTCTAAACAGCACGATTACTCCTTGACTTTTCTTCCATTCGTGTTGCGTTTCAGTGATTCCAACCCACAGTGCCCAACGAGAATAATGCTGACAGTGAAAGGCCAACGTTGCCATGGTTGAAGATATCCCTCTGTAGCAAAGTAAAACGCATTTTCTATGATAAACCATTTTCTGGCCAATACATATTCCACTTTCAAGTATTTCGTAACTCTTTAAACTGTCTTCACATTCTTGTCTATGCTATTAACTATCAGGAAATGATACTCAGGTCATAAATAACATTAAAATTATCCACTTTTCAAAATTTGTAGAGAGAGAAAAAAAGCATATATCCTGTATGTTTCATCGTGAAATAACTACCACACACCAGAGGTAACTGCACTCCAGTTTCCCGAACTGTCCTACATTAAAACAGAATGTGTAAATGTCTGTACATTACTGTATAATGTGCTACGGACGAACATAGCTATTCGTAGAATTTCGCCTTATTTGAAAATTAAATTAGAGAAATGCAAAGTATGAAATTGTCCGCTTCGCGTCTGGTATAAACGAACCTTGCGGCTTTACGTTTGAATATCAGGACAGCAGTTGGGAAATTTCGAACAATTTTTCCATGGTTTACGTTTTCTGGGATGTGATACTATATAGGGTGATAAATATGTACCGATCTTTCAGATAGAGTTGTTGTCTCATTCATTAGTTTATACCCTGAAGATGAAGGTTGCAGGTTCCTCTGAAACGGCAGTGCACATCTTCAACACACTACGGCGACATGTATATGTCAGTTGGATTCATAACCGGTGTCATGATGGGATGTACTGAGCGCATCCAGTCTAACATGAACTAAACTGACCAACTTCATGTATCCTAGGCTAACATCATAACAATTCGCGCTGACACACATTTTTTGTTGAAAATAGTTTAATCGTCGCTGTGTGGTATGTATATACTCTGCAGAAGCAGGAAATATATCCTTTCTCATATAATAGTGAACATTCTAATCGTCCTTACAATTTTGATATTCGAGTAACAGGTGTGCCTTCTGTCATAGTGTCTATCAAATAAAGGAAATAACTTCTTCAAAAAGTTTGCGCTTGGAAATATTGTATTCATTGAAGAATTTGTACATTACGATTTCATGTTCTGATCATTCCAAAGTAACGTCTTCTTAGTGGATAATCTTACGTAAAACGTAATCTTTTCAATGAAATGCGACCTAGAAACATCAAACTTTGCTTCGTGCGGGAGATTTCTTAGCAAGATTGCCATTTGTGGGTTTGTGCGCTACAGTTTTTAATTGGTTACAGGCGCTCATTGAAATCTTATGTCGCTGTTGGGTGCATACATATCGAAACATTGAACGTTCCGTGAAGTCCACCGTGTTCCTAAAGGAATGTCACCAGACGTGATTAAAGCTGCACACCACGGATAACAGTTGCGCCTGGTGCTGCCGTCTAGCATAAATGAAATATATTGCATGTTAATTGTGATAAGTATTTTTCGAACACTATTAAATGTAACTATATTGTGGTCCGAAGCCCAAATCTGAAGAAAGTGTGTTGGATAGATACTGTGAGTATACTTCCTTCAGTGCTATGTTTACTGTTTAGTTTAGTATTGACCTTACTGTGCGGAATTTCGGTAAGTACGCAAGTACTGCGTAGGGGGCGGCACCAGCAATACTACCGGTGTCCCAAATCGATTACTTTTCTGTATTGCTTTAGCATGCTTGTGTTAGGTGCTTTCCATTTATAAGTGATATAAAAGGGAATATGTGGAAAAAATTAATAGTACTCACTAATTGTTGTTGCAAAGTTGTCTGTTGTAATTAGGGTTATGTTTGTCGAAATTTGTTTTGTTTGCGTATGTTGCTGTTAAAATTACGTAGACCGGTTTGTTTTAAGTGGCGAATAATTACCCCCTTCGAATTGATGTTTGTTGCAAGATGAAGGGGAGGTTGCTTTTACACTTTGTTAAAGAGTTTCATCGCAATCATGTAACACAAACAGTCTTAGAACTAAATAGAAACTAACTTAACTGCACAAGGCTCCTCATGCTGTACGTGGTTGTGAAACATGTACTCCTAGTTAAGCACATAGTGTGGTGATTGCAAACAGGCGTATCAATTGTGTACTTCCCCTTGAAGAATGTTGAAAGTTTATGAAGTCATATGGCATGTTTCTCCTTGTCAACCTTTGAAACAAATGACCAGTTTGAAGGGAATGGATGTTGTGTTTTTGCACGACATAAAGGCATGTGGCGGAGTAGATTTGTAACTGGGTGGGTGGGCCCCAGAGTTGGTCTGTGTGCTTTGGAGACGAAAAAATTTTCTCAGCACTTCAGAGGCTTGAGCTACAATTGCTTGGTCATCCAGTTTGTAGCATAGTCACTCTACTGACTTGTGCTGTTATTTCTGGGATGCTGAAATGATGCATGGTAACAGATGCTTGATAAATACGAGTATCTAATATTAGTTATGGTAATGTTGTTTGATTGAAATAACTGTTGAACCATGGGTGCAAACAATACGAATTTATTTGTTCATAGACACAATGTGATCTAAGTCAACAATTACAAATTTTGAAAAGCAAATCATTTACTGTCCATTGAACACAACTCTTATTCTTCTTCTTCTTCTTCTTCTTCTTCTTCTATGGCGCTACAACTCTGGTAGAGTCTTGGCCGTCTCAACAATATCCTTCCATTTAAGGCGATCTTGGACTTGCCATTGAACACAACTACCTTTCTGTGTTTGGATACAGCTACATATTGTGGTTGTTAACGACTATCATTGGGCCTTCACCACAGTATATTACAACAAGGTATAATGCAGTATAAGTTTATTCACATTGTGGGATCCCACAAGTTTACAATACTTGTAACAATATAAAATTAAAAAAATAGGGAAAACTGGTTGTGAACTAGATGGCAGTTGAAAAATAATACGTCTTCTTAAGACATATAATGGTAAAGTAACAATATTAAGTTGTAAGATAAAATTATGGAAATAAAAAATACATATATAAAAATTGGAGCCTTGACATTGGCTATGTGATGTGATGTAGAGCAGTTGGTATTGTGTATATAGCTTGCTGAAATGGTGAAGTTGGCAATGTAAAGATATTTGGATGTTGGAGCTTATGTCATATACGAGGTCTGTCCCAAAAGTAATGCGAGTGATTTAAAATAATTTTTTTTATTGAACATACATGCAATTACAGTTTATCCCCTTCAAAATAGGCTGCTTGTGATCGAATACAGCGATTCCAGCGTTGCTGCCACTCTTCATAGCAGTGCTGAAAGTCTTCACTTGATAGGTTGTTCAAAGCCCTCGTCGCAGCTGCCTGGACGTTTTCAACTGTCCCAAAATGATGTCCTTTGAGGTGGGTTTTGAGCTTGGGGAATAAAAAGAAATCG
>JGI20166J26741_12154472_pt1 | contig 18366 bp, 24 predicted proteins | sample TergutCu122P5_FD_26741 | JGI IMG/M metagenome (IMG submission 26741)
ACCCACTACTACTCAGAAAATCTGGTAGCGCCGGGAATCGAACCCGGGACCTCCGTATCTGTAGCCAGAAACTCTGACCACTAGACCACAGAGGCGGTCTAAACGAACTGATATTTGAACAATTACATATTCCAGAACAGGCCTCAAAAATGATCCAAATAGACGGGACTAAGAGACATGTGTACCTCAAAATCATTGATGACCCTACGTCTCCAGCGTGTACTACAAACTACCACCGGACGTTTGGAGTATAAACATACAACTGGGAAGATATCTGTAGTTCGCTTGGAAATGGCAGGGATGGGGACGCGCCAGATCAGGATAGCGAATCTGCCTCCCGAAACTTCCGAACGAGCCATACGCATGGCCCTTCTGCACTGCTCTGGCTAAGTAAACATAAAGGCTATGAACAGATTTTCTGTCCATCAATAAATGCTGGTTAAAGCAAGGATTCGTTTTATTAATTTGATCAGTCAGGTTTATTTAATGACAGTTAAACACTTATTAAATTCACTATTTAATGATGTCAGTCACTGTTCCCTTGGTAATGCAGTAACTTCTAATGGAATCAACTTAATTAGCGTCCAATTTTTTTCTCCTGGCGCTACAACCCCCATCCAAGGTTGTATTTTACAGCCCTCTAGCGGGCTTTAGCTTCCTCGCTTGCGAGGTTTCATGATCACATACAACGACGCGCCACAGGCGGTAGGACTCCTCTGCATGAATGATCAGTCCGTCGCAGAGACCTCTACCTGACAACACTCAACACACAAACATCCAAGGTCTGGGTGGGATTCGAACCCACGATCGCAGCAGGTGAGCGGCCGTAGACCTACGCCTTAGACCGCGCGGCCACTGGGACCGGCATTAGCGTCCAATTGGTAATATCAATTATACATTTGGTATAATTAGAACTACACCTTGCAGTATTAAACACGAGTCATTGTTTTAAAGTGTAATACAATCGGTTAATTACTGAATGGAATGCTTTCTAGCAATCACTTGGTTATTTTCACACAATGTTGCAACACTGGTTGTGCTAATCTAGAAATTTTATTCACCCGTTGCATAACACAGTGTACGTGGCGTAGTAACCAGTTTGATGATGAGAGCAGATTGGGTTGTGCTCCTTCATGGCACTTAATAACTTCGGGAATTACAACTTAAATTATTTATTGTTAATGATGTTGATGTGATTCAGCTTGTTCCTTGATCACAAAATTACACAAACACTGTTCCATTGTTGTGGTTTTTGCACTGAGATAATGATAGCACACTTGTTACGATCACTGAACTTGGTGTGAAGGAATAGTGTCCTGTTGGTACACTATCTAGCCACTTGGTGGCTATAATTACTTAATCACGTGTTGGAGCAGAAGACGGTGCACCGTTAAGTCACAAGTTGCCCGCGATACTAAATTCCGCGGCTTGCTTGGGCATGTGGGGACAAAGAGGTGACGCTAATGACGTAATCATACGCACGTAACTCTCGACCTTAGGCTATCCATGTAATATTGTGCACCCTTATAGCATTCTGAATTTGGAAATTAAGGTTACTAATTATAAAATAGAAATAATGCACAATTGATATAAAAAATGATCTATTTGCGTGAACATGGCCCTTGCCCCATATGGAGAAATAGTTGCATTACATGACAAATTCTGGTCGAAAATGTACCGCTATCCAGTCGCAAATGGAATAAAAGTGGCAACAATGAAACTGACCAAGCACCTCCCTTCACACCTGGTCATAGCAGAGGACAGGGTCATAGTGTCATATGAGGGGCAGTCGCAGACTCGGCCATATGCAACAGACGTGTCCCCACAGACGTAGGGAAGAACAACCTTCACCACCCGACCCCGAAAATTCATGGGCAAAGGTTGCTGCCACAGGAAAATCTAATCCAAAAAATAGTGAGGAAGGAAATGGCGAGACAAATTCCCCAGGTTAAGAGGGCGCCCAGACACGGTTCCAAACACAGAATGGAATGGTCACGTTCGACCGACCGGACCAGACGGTGACGGAGGAGACACAGGAGCACCTCTGCCGTAAAGATGGAGGGAGAAGCTAGGAGAAAGGGGGAGGAGGGCGATACCCTGGACTGGGCTGCTGTGGTCACCGCCCACGCAGAGGACCGGGCTGAGGACATGGACCTCTCGACGGAAAACTTAAGTGAGATGGAGGGATCAGGAGGACAAGGGAAGACACAGGAGACCGTACCAAGTAGGAAAACTTCAGTAATTGACGAGAGTAGCGCTGACGAGTGTGGAAAGGGAGAGAACCCATCGCCAAGCCGACGACAGGCAGAAAAAGACGATCAGTCAAGGACAGATAATGCCAAAAATAGAGCGTCACTTAGTAAATAGATAAAATTGGAAACAGGAAATGACCGGCCGACCGAGCGGAAGTGAAGCAGAAATCGGACGGCCCAGCACCAAACGAAAGACAGGATGTGAGCCCCCTGGACCTCCTCCCCCCGTTCCCCCCAACGCCGAACACACAGTACAAAAACACACCCCCTACGGAGCAGAGATGGCGAGTGTACGAATCGCGACCATTAACATAAATGGAATGACAGACCCGACGAGGCAATAATGTTCAAAGAATTTTTAAGGGTGCATGAGATCAATATCCTTCTGCTCCAGGAGGTTACGCATTTAATACTACAAGACCTCCCAGGCTGGGACATTCATTACAACATTGGGACATTGAGAAAAGTTAAGGCCATAGTCGCCAGGGAAGGAATAAGACTGGAAAACATCATGCGACTACGGTCCGATCGTACTATTGGGGCACGTTTTCGTGAGACATGGATAATGAATCTCTAAGCCCCGTCCTGAACAGCGAAGAAACACGAATGAGAGCACTTGTACTCCACGGAGATGGCATATCTGTTGATGGCGGCGTCGTCAACTAGTCGTTATGGGCGGGGACTTTGTGTCCTGGAACGCAAGAATGCCACCGGGACCTCCAACTAGTCAGGCCCTCGATGAACTGGTGAGAAGCATGGCATTACACGACGCGTGGCAGGGAGGAGCGGACGGTCGGGGGTATACGCACTATTCCGTAGGGGGGCGGCACGTTTAGACAGAATATACATCTCGAGTGAACTACTGTGGAGGAAACAGGGAATGGAGGCAGTAGCTGCAGCGCTTACAGATCACTTGGCCGTGTACCTCCGAATAACTGTAGAGGAACCCATCCTACAGAGAAGCCTGGGGTGCTGGAAAATGGACGCACGAATACTCGAGGACAAGACGATTATTGAAGAGTTTAAAACCCTATGGGACCAGCTAAAATAATTAAAACACGCCTTTCCTAATGCCCCGATGTGGTGGGAGAGAGCCTGAAAAAAGAGGGTACAGTGTTCCCTTCGTAGAGTACATGCCGACCGTCGGAGAGACCAAGGTACACTGTAAAATTTTTACTATGCATGCTTCTACGAGAGATGGCAGTAGGCCGCTCCCAATGACGACACACGTGCCATGCTGCAACACACCAAAGCAAAAATCGTGCAGCTCCACATCACAAGGCTACAACAAATTCTCGCCGACAATAACGCTGCGGAGAGGATCGAGGGTGAAAAACCAACCTTATACAACGTATTGCAAATGCGGAGAAGGCGGAACGTGCGAACTATTATTGCCCTGAGGGAACCGGAAGGTATCACCCAGACGACACCCAGGGGAATTGCCCGGACCCTCGCCACATACCTGATGAGAAAATATGCACAAATAGAGGTAAACACCGAGTGCATCCAACGATTATTAGAGGAGATTAAAGTGGATCCGACGAACCAGGATATGGATGCCCTTATAGCCCCCTTTACCACGGAGGAGATAGAACACGCCATTCGCACTGGAGGGAGGAAGAAAGCAAAGGCGAGAGATGGGCTCACGAGATAATTCTATAAACACATATTGAAACCTCCCGAGCTGAAATGGTCGACATAAGCAACCAAATGTTTTGGGAGGGACACATTACTTTACGCCAAGAGCTAGGGAAGATATTTTATCTTCCAAAAGGGAATGGTACAGAAGAGCCCAGTGACTTCCAGCCCATTAAGTTATGCAACGCGGATTACAAGATTATGGTGCGTTAGTCGCACGAAGGCCGGGGCCAGTGCTGGCAGAGCACCTCAAAGACACACAATACTGCGGCGTCCCGGGGAACTCAATACTGGACGCGGCAGCGACTATCAGAGACACAATTGCCTACGCGGAAACCGAAAAGGTTCCCCGTGTATGCTGTTCATCGACTTTAAAAACGCGTTTGATAACATTGCACATTAGTACCTCTTCCAGACCCTAAGGCAATATGGGATCGGCGACCGATTTATAAACGGAATCAAGAAAATGTACAAAGGGGCCTCTTCATCTGTCCAAATTAATGAACACACATATCGTCCCATCCCCATAAAATGTGCAGTACGAAAAGGGTGCCCCATGAGCATGGTTCTGTACGCGCTCTGCCTGCACCCCTACCTCACTTTCCTCAACCGGAAGATGGCAGGCATAAAGTCTGGGAACAGAACACGCCCCCTGTCCTAGTCGCATATGCTGACGATGTAACCATTTTCGTCACTTCGCCATTATCGAGGAGGCCATCAATCTCTTTGAGCAGGCATCAGGGGCACGGTTAAACCCACGAAAATCCAAAGGGCTTGCGATTGGTGGTTGGAATACAACAGAAACAATCCGCGAGATTGAATATTTCCAAGCGATCACAACACTGGGAGTAAACTTCTGGGGGAGGGCCAGACACTAATTGAACGACACTTGGGCAAAGCTAAAAGGGAAGGTCCACATGCAAGAAAGAATGCGTGCGACAGGGCCGCTTGCATTGCACAAAGGATGCTCTATGCCAACACCTACTTGCTATCGAAATTGTGGTATATAGCCCAAATATTGCCGTCCCCGCGGAATACACGCAGCGAATAACGGCCGCAATAGCATGGTAAATATGAAAAGGAGCGGTGTTAAAAGTCCCCATCACGACACTGTAGCGTCCCAAAGGCATGGGGGATGGGAGATAACACACATAGAGGCCAAATGTTGGTCATTGCTGCTGTGCCTCATATATATACAGGGACGAAAAGCAGCGACAATCACAGGCGAATGGATGCGGAAGTGGCGACTTACCGGCGAACAGAATAACCCGCCACAGGAAAGGAGAGTCCTAGAAAAACTGAAATACTTCCACGTTTAAGCCCTTGACATGACATATATACGGCATGAGAAATACTGAAGACGACGATACAACTCCGAACATACATGTATAAGTCACTACACACGGTGGCTCAGGCATTTAGAGGTACGAAGGAAATGAGGATGGAGACCTTGTACCCGTACACGCCGTGGACCATGGGGTGGCAAAATCTGCAAGCCGTCTGGACGTAGGGGACGATACGAGCGGAATGGTACAAGGTCATACACGATATCGTCCCCACAAATGTACGCCTCGCCGGGATAAACCTCAGTGACACCGACCGCTGTCGGTTGTGTGGACGACTTATTACCTTGATTCATCGCCTCACCGAGTGTAAGGACATGTTTGGCATCTGGGAATTGACGCGAATAAAACTAGTCCCTATGTTACGTACAAGTCCCAAGCACATACTTCCAGAATGGACAGTTAGGCCCGAGTTTCGACCTGTGCCTCCCGCGAGAAGGAGGGTAATATTGTGTAAGTGCTGGCCCATGTGGTCTATTACAGTCAACAGAACCGTACCCAGCTGTCACTGACAGACTACGCAGAATTCCTTAGGCGCTCGAGATGGAAAACATATCAGCAGGCCCGCTGCCAGGAGAGAATTGGGAATTACATGATGCTGTTATAGAGGAGGTTCAAACACGAACCAGCAGAGGGGACGTCACCTAAGTATGTTAGGGCGCAACAAGAGAGGCAAGAGCCCATGGAAAGATGCCTTGAGGGCAAGGTCACTTACATACTGCGCGGTTAGACACAAGATGGGCAAAGTAAGCAACAACATACACCCCGGGCGGCTGCTAATCGCTCGGCAAAGGGAAGAGGCACGTCTACCCACCCAAGAGTACACCAAAGATGAAAGCAGAGAGCAACAGGGGAAACCGAGGCACGAATGCTGTGGAGCGTGACTTAGTCCGGTGTCAAAAGCGAATGAGGTAACGTGAGAAAGGAATAGGGGCTGGTGTGAGAATTCGGAAAGGCAAGTGGCCACGGCTTTGAGGGAGGTGCGAATGGAAATCAGATCGCGGTGCGGGGCGGGAATGAAAGTATATGGTGCGTGCAGTGGTGATGTAGTCCAACCGGTCACAGTGTCAATATGGGTAGCAACATTGTGATGGGCGAACGGGGGAGAAGGGGAATGCAGACCTTATGCTGCATTAGCTAATGCTCTGCTGGAGCAGTGACTGAGACTTGAACGAAATAGCTGTAGAGTTGCATGTTGACTGGCCCCTGTATTATCTAAGTGCAATAAAGTCATCTTTAAAAAAAGTCCGAGTGTAAGCATTTTTTCTTTTTGAGTAAGTTTTATATTCACAAACACTCAAATTATGCAGTAACACATGCATTATTTAATTATACGTTTAGAAATTTATCTTTGCTCCACTGGCAGGGTTAGAAATTAGAGTGACGCAGATATTTCTACTATTTTTCCGTTAATATTTTTTTTGTTTACCAACATTCTGATTTAGAGGGTTCGTGTTCGAACGGGACTAAAACTAGGCATGTGAGCCACGTTGTTGCTTGCGGGTCGTAGTGGGTCACGAGATCTGACATTGAGCTGCACGATTTGAAACATTTACGGAAAGGAAATGTTGAGCCTATGATATATGTGCTGAGGAGGTCTGGACCGAGGGTGGTTTTACTATCGCCTCGTTTTAGTGGTGGGGTGTGGGGAGTGAAGTATTGTTGGAAAAAGTGCAGCTCAATTTTAACTTTTGATATACGTTCATAATTATTCTTCCGTGTGGCCTTCTAGTAACAATAACACATTTTAAAAATGTGCGTTTTTAAAAGTCTTACTGGTTACACTGATTATGGTGGTTATGAAAACCGAAATGAGCATTTTTAAAATAATGAAACAAAAGTTACAGAAGAGCTTATGTTGTTTATTTTAAACTGTACTTTGCGGCATAATCAAAATGATGGCTGGACTTGCCTTATCCTTATGGTTTGTTGTAAGATTATTTATTAAAGAATTTTATTTAAAGAAGTCTATATTGCTTGATAATAAATGTTATATGACTTTAGAACACTTTTACTAAAGGATTTCTCATTAAATTAAATCAAGTTTCTTTCCATTTTCTGCCTCCTGAATCAAATGACTTCCGCATTTGCATTATGGCATTTCACAACTTTTGAGCCGTGGGCCAAAAAGGATATTATACCTACTGTTGGTCGTGGATGAAAACGGACAGTAGGAGATTATCCATGGACGGAAACTGACCTACTGGCGACAATATGGTTATTAACTTTATGCGAGTGTAGGTCGAATTCCTCTTTGTGACATAACCACCTAAACAGTTTAGCCAGTAAGACTTTTAAAAACGCACATCTTTAAAACTGTGTTATTGTCTAATAGAAGGTCACACGGAAGAAGAACTATGAACTTGTTCCGAAAGATAAAATTGAGTTTCACTTGTTTTCAAAGTACTTCACTCCCCAAACCCCACCCCTTAAAGAAGGCAAGAGTGAAACCCCTCTAAGTCCAGACCTTTCCAACACACGCATCATACGCTCAACCATTCCTTTCCGTAAATGTTCCAAATCGAGCAGCCCAATCTCAGATCTCGTGACGCGCTACGACCCGCAAGCAACGACGAGATTCAAACGCCTAGTTTTGTCCCATTCTAACACGAACCCTCTAAATCAGAATGTCGGTAAACAAAGAAAAAATAATTACGGAAAAATAACAGAAATATCCGCGTAACTCGCATTTTTAACCCTGCCACTGGAACAAAGATAACTTTTGAAACTATAATTAAATAATGGATTTGTTACTGCATAATTTAATTGAGCATTTGTGAGTATAAAACTTATTCAAAAAGAAAAAATTATACGCTTACACTGGGACATTTTTAATGAAACTGTATCTTTTTTAGGCATTTGTCTTGTACATTTGGGTACAATCATACAGCGTAAGGAGTGATATATGGAGAGAGGTGAAAACTGCCGTAAGCACCGTTCCGTCAGGCGCTCCAGTGAGAGTTGATTAGTCCGGCCTATATCCGCAACCCGAGTGGGGGGATAGTGCTTTCATTCCATTGTGGGCCTGAGGGTTGAGACCACTAGAGCACGTCCAGATACCTGCCTTTTTCGGGGCGCCTGAGTGTTTGGTGATAAGCTTTCTATGAGGAAATCCATGTAATCAAGGAGGGAGAGGCGCCTACTGATCAGCAGGCGGTAGTGAACCTAGTGTGCCATGATCCATAAAATTGCCCCTGTCTTTGCGCGGGCCAATAATGAAAGGCCGTTCGTAATGTCCACTCCGTCGGTATGTGCTTGGAGTCAATTCGCAGTATAATATAAATCATAATTTGCTATTCTCCAATTCCATATTATGGGGCCCTCTTCACATTCCGTAATTCTGTGTTGGTGGGAGTCGTTTTGCCCATACCGTGAGCAAAAGTTCGTCTCATTTAGGCTCTTGGCGGCCACCGGTCATTGGTGGGTATGATAACATGTATCGTAGCCTAACACGTCTATTTTATTGTGTCAGACAGTCCTGATGCGTGTACGTTTTCCATACACGCTCCCAATGGATACCGGGGTATTTCCTTAAGATCTGTAGTTCGGTGGTTCTGTTTCCTGTATTGGTCATACTCTGCAGCACACCATACATGCGCTGTTTAAACTTCTTCATTGTGTCGTCCGTACTAGATGGGGTCACAGGCCATATCAATAGCATAGTGGCGGAAGTAGGCCAATTTGGATGGAATCCGATTGGCGTTTGGGGGGTTCGCCAATGTGCAAATACGTTCCCAGGTACGCATGGGCTCCGACAGTACGGAACCTTACCATGCGCCTAATATCCAGATTCGGTTTAGAAGGGGGGTCTTACATTTGACATCTATATTCGGCAGGGCCCAGCGGCCTTCGACTTTCAGGCGTTGGAGTGTAGTCACAGGAACCCTGAAGGTTGAGCCTTGTCAGTTGAACCACGTACATATGGTTGTGCGTTGCTGTACGTGTGCGTGGGTTGGAGGGGTGATTTGCGCCACGTACCATATTTTCGCGAGGAGAGACAGTTGTAAATATTGTATTCCCTGTACTAGTTACAGGTTTCGGACATAGGCTTTCTTAGCTTTTGCACGTACTGCAAATATAACGCCTGTCCAACCGTCCTTCGTTGAGTGAACTATGGTGGGTCCAAATGTTACTACGTGTATGTTGTTCGATCATGAAACTCTATCCCTTGTACTGTCGCTAGCTCCTTCCATTTCCCAACGGTTAGGGTTTTCGATTTTTGAGGGAGTTGAGTCGAGCTCAAGTAGCTAATTCGTAGCACCGAAAGGACTGGTGGATCGTGGTGAAAGCTACAGGTTGAGTTACGACTGTCACGTCGTCCGCGTACGCTACTACTGGGACACACCGCGCACGTCGTCCAATCTGGATTCCCCGTAGGTTTTCTTCCAGTGAACGGAGGAGGTGTTGAGGACGTAGCGCATAAAGGGCAATGCTTAAGAGGCACCCTTGCCGCACTCAACTCTGGATTGATATGGAGCCTGCCAAAGTTCCATTGACTTGCATTGACGCAGTTGCATTTTCGTACAGGGCGTGTAGTCGTTCTGTGAACCATGCCTTATCCCGAATATCCGCAGAATGTGAAACAGTTATTGGTGTGAAATACGGACGAAAGCGTTCCGAAAATCCAGAGTTATGACGCATAAGGACGTACCTGTAAACTCAGAGTGTGCGATTAAAAAGCAAAAAACTAATACAGCGTCTAGGATAGAGTTTCAGGGAAGTCCACAAAATTGACTGTGTTGGAGCTAATCCGCTATAATGCTTCGGAGACTGCGGGCCAAGTTCCTTGCCAGAAGTTTGTATTCCATGTTAAGGCGGGTATCGCTAACCGTCTGTTGTCAGATCACCGTTAGACTTGGGATGTAGATTATGACCCCATGTTTCTGCTAGGGGGTAATTGTCTTTTGTAAAAACATTTGATTTAATACCTCGTGAAGTTCTGTATGTACCTTTCCCAGTTGGCGGTGTGAAACTCTAGACTAATGCCATCAATCCCAGATGTTTCATGTCGGTCTCCTCCTCGCAATGTAGTGAGGATCTTTTCAGATTTGATGGGTTGCTCTAAATGATCAGCGTATTTCTTTGGACAAATAATTTGTATGGCATCTTGCTGTATGATAACACATATGCTGTCTGGATTGTTGGGTCCGTATTTCTGACTAAGGTGCGTTACAAATGTGTTAATTACCTCTCGGGGTCTGGTGATGATATTGTCCTGCGAGTCCAGCACCTGACGAAACGCCCGTGTTTCACGGCGTGGGACCATTTTAAGTATGTGTAACAGGGATGGTTCGTCGCCATCCATCTTGTCCTGAACGTTAGTATCGAGTAGGACGTTTGCTCACCACGAAGCGTGAGGGCTCACAATTTTAGCCTTGTACTGTTGAAGAGCTGGGAGTTTATCATTCTTAGGGCCACCACTTCGTAAGATGTCACGGATGCATTCATATAGGTGATATTTCCATGAGTCTATGGCCTCTGTGGCGTTCGGTTTCTTCCTGTCGAATGAGGAGTAGAAGTTGTTTCTTTATGTACAGCTTCCACCACATAGTCACATCGGGATAGTAACGTTTATAAAGCCGCCATTTCACCCATTCGTTTCGTACCTTGTCTTTGATTTTGTCGTCTTGCTTCAGCGCAGGTTCCATCTTCCATCTGCTTCGTCCCCTCCGCACGTCATGGTCATTTGTGGCAATGCGGAGCGCGACAGCGTGGTGGTCTGTGAACGCTGCTGTTATGATTTATATTCCCGTTTTTCGTGTCATCAGTTCTTTGGTCATGTAGAAGCGGTCAATTCTTGTGGCTCCGTTGGGAGAGTAGTGTGTGTATGTAGGACGTAGGGGGTATTGGTTCCAGGTGTCCGTCAAGGCATGGACTCGTACGATCTCAGTAAGGGCTCGGCTGTTTTGGAAAGGACCGGTGGTGTCGGCGGGGTGCATTATACAATTGAAGTCACCTCCAATAAGCATGTGTTGGGAAAAGGCATGGAATAAATATGGCAGTTCCGTGTTAAAAGGTTTTCTCTTTCTGTCCTCCGCGCTGTACCAGACGGCGCATATTCCTTAATTAGTCGCATTCCGTTGTATTTTGCAGCGATGGCTTGTCCGGAATGCAGTGTGTTGATGATCGAGAGATGTAACTCGCTTCTCGCGAGTATGGCCGTTCCACGCATGGTGGTTCCGACGTTTAGGTGTGTTAAATAACCCATGATGTTCAGTATCTCCGGGTTTGTCACTTCTTGCACGAACAGTATGTCGAATTCTTTTCGTCATTGAAATCGATAAGCATCACCACTCTCGGGTGTGCGGTTATTCCGTGGATGTTAATGGTGGCAATTTTCACAACATTCATCCGGTGCGTGAGTGCGGGAAGAGGGGCTGAGGGAGAAACATTATGTTTTCCCGTTTTAGTGTGTCACCCGCCGCGACATGCTGCGAGTCCGCTCGTTCGGTTGCTCAGCGTCCTTCTTGACTCTCATCATTGTGTTGCGCTTCGGGCTATGCCATATGTCTTCTTGTGTCTCTTCCATACCGTGGTGTGTAGGACTGGTATCCTTGTCGTCTATTTTCGTTTCCCCACTATCACTTACTTTGCACATGTCCTCAAGTTGGTTTACTATGCCCGAGGTTCCGGCATCTGTGTCATGGAATTGCAGGTCCTGTTTCCTATTTGTATTTTGTTTGTTGTGCTTCGTGTCTTCTGCTATCATATCCATTCTTTCTATCGTAGGCCACGTTGTAGTGTGTTCTTTACGACCGCGCCCATTCCCCCTGCAGGTGTCTGTGGTTTGCCTAGTTTTGTAGTGGAGGGGGCTTCCGTTTCCCCAATGCAAATATCCATCTCTTGGCAGGATGCATTAGATCCTTGCATAATGTGGACGGTACTTCCTTCCTCGTCAGTATGCCCCACATCAGTGGTCATGTCCACCAGTTGTTTTTCCGATAAAGAAGCGTTGGATATTACAATGAATGCATACGTGCCAATCGTAGGGTTGTGCCTCACCATTCCCGTTCTCTGGCGTGTGGGGCACGCCTGGTACATATGACCAACTTCACCGCAGCCATAGCATGTGGCCGGTTGGCCCTCATATGATAGTAGCACCTTGTGCCCTGCCACAATTAGATGTGACGGTATGTGTCGGGTCCACATTATCGATACTTGTCGTATGGCTTAGGCCACTGAGTACATATAAGCCTTCGACCACATCTCGGCTTGCATATCCAGCACTTTTCCAAATGGGGCAATCGTTGCCCGGAGTGTGTCGTTGGGCACTTCGGGTGGTAAGTTGGCTATACGTATACCTTTAGTGCCCATGCCAGCCACAGCAAGACTCACGATCGACAATTCCCCGGTTGGGTACTTATATTCCGCCTGTCCGCAAGTGTCACGCAGTAAGGCTTGTGAAAGGTAAAGCAGTCCCGTTACAGGCCTGGATTGGCCCAGAGGGTTCCAGGAAGTTAAGGTTCCCAGATATCATGAGAAGGGCACGGGATGGTGGTACGGTGGTCAGCTTTACGCACCGGCCGCCTTTACCCCCAGGAAATACACCTGGTACTCATTTCTGTTAGAAGCTGAGTCGACCCCAGGGCCATAGTGCGACCGGAAGTATTATACCACCGAAAAATTACAATGAAACCGTCGGGAATCGAACCCCCGACCTTCCGGTTTGTAGCGTAGTGCCTTAACCACTATGCCACGGCGCGCCCCCGCAGTAAGACTTGTACGTACTCCTTATCTACGAATTTTATGTATACTTGCCCTTTTGTACCATCCATTTGGATCATATTGACGATGTGTTCTGAGATCCGTAGGGTGGCGTGGATCCATTCGTGGATGTCATAAGCCGTGATACGAGGACTTGAAGGGTCAAAGGTGCAGATTATGGTATCGTGTCGTTCAGCCATAATTCACTAACTCTACTTCGCTACTATCACCACTCATGTTACGAAAGCGTACTCGTAACTTACTCGCTTAACTGCTGTCACTTTCGATCAGGAAGGTTATTCACTCCACGCACAACCTTACCGTTCCGAAGCGCTCAGCAGACTAAAAACCAATGTAGTTTGTCTCCGAAGAGTATTGCCATCACGCGTTAACGCGCTCGGCTACTTTCGGATGCGGCGAACAACCACCCTTTCGCAACATCCATCCGTGGAAGCAGAGCTAGCAAGCCATACGCCTCGGAAAATTAATGAACTTTAATTCATGTTTTAACTTCAAATTAAGCGAATGTATTGGTGTCTTTGGTTAATATATACGCGGCGTGACTGATTGTAATAATTGGAAGGCAGAGAAACGCCACGAATGCACAAATATGGGGAAAGTAAAACGATTCGAATTATGATGGCAACTCTACGTCACGTCACTGCCTGAGCGGGACGTACGAAATATCAAGCCGCTTGATTTTTGTTGAACAGAGTGTGCATTGACGGATCTTAGAAGTCATGTCAGTGAATTAACAGTTTTTACAATCCATGCCTTCACGTATCTTGAAAACTACGTAAGTTTATTTTGACATTACAGATCGTAACAGAAGTTTGACGAACCCAAACAAGTTTTCGCTTTCGCGTAGCCAATTTGTTCAAGCTTTGGAACGAGAGAAAAACAAATCGTCACGAATTTTAGTAAGGACCGCACAAGAGTGCTTAGAACAGAAATTTGCATTTGCATAACTGACAAAATTCAAAAGAAAAGGTCAACTAGAACCTAAGCTAACATATATAACTCACTTCAATATAGTTAATATTATACTTTTATGCTTACATTGAGGAGAATATTTTTCTGAAATATGGTTTAAGCTTCGAGCTATTAGTGGCCTTGATAAGAAATCTCTTTTGTAATATCTTCCTCCATAAAGAACTTGTTTGTTAATATATATTGCAATATTAGGACATAAAAATATGACCGTGAAAGAAACCTAAAATTTTTTACAATATCATGACCTTACAATAGAAATACTGTACATGTGGAATTTAAATACAAAATCGATAACGATAGAAGTAGGGGTAACTGGAGCCATGTAAAATTCATTCACAAAATACCCGAGCAACGTCGCTAGACAACATGACACCAAGGAAATACAGAAAACATCCATAATGGGCACAGTAGGAATACTGCGGAAAGCACTAATGTGAAAGTACGGAACTTCTGTCATCGAAAATAACATTACATGTACCATAAATTTTAACCAATGAATATCTGCAACTGAAACGTGGTTTGTTTCAGGTGTGTAAATTGTAAGTACACTGCATAAAGTTGTAAATAATAATAATAATAATAATAATAATTATTATTATTATTATTATTATTATTATTAGTAGTAGTAGTAGTAGTAGTAGTAGTATGCACCATCGAAACACCGTCGGTTCTCCTGCGATTACCTTATACTCACTGAATTACAGCACACTGTTCAGTACATAGCTACCGATGGACAAAACAACTAACAGATATGCAGACCAGATGCTGAGTTAAAATAAAGGGGCGGCTGAAGAGAGTCGCATTGGAGGTCACACCATTTGCAAACCCACTGCTTGTAAGCACATTTGGGGGAAAATAATAAAATATTGACCATGGACAAAAGCCTTTCCTTAAATGTCGAAGCTGTGTAAATATGTGACCATGCCTCCACGCCCATAGTTAAGTGGTCACCGCCCTTGCACAAATATCTGGACCTTTCAAACATCTTTCAGGTGTGCATCACAAGGTGACCAGCATCCGGTAGAAAGAAACTGTTTAGGTTATGTAGGCTTATATAAATATTAACAATCAAATTACCCAGGCTATTTCAGGTTTAAAACTGCTCACGGCGACTGTTGAATTCAAAATTCCAAATTCCGTGAAAAAGTGCGTATTAATGTTGTTCGGTAACGTGATCAAGGTTTGAAATACCAATAAGTAGAAAATGATCATATAACGACACAGTGATCTATCTTAATAACTGTCTTCTTATGAAGCGCTACAACCTATGTAAAGTTCTGGCTTACTCAGCCGTTTTCTTCCAACTGTCTCTGTCCTGTGCTACTTCCTTCCAGTTGCGTACATTCATACTCCTTATATCTTCCAAAATGTCATCTTCCCAACGTGTTTTAGTTCTTCCAATTGGCCTTTTAGACATGGGTTTCCATCTCTTAATCTTCTGGGCATTATTATCCTCAGCCATGCATTCAACATGGCCTAACCAGTTTAATCTCTGTTTTTTAAGAAGCCCAATTATATTTTGTCCTTTTAATAGGTTATTGATTTCTTGATTAGTTTTGATCCTCCGGTAGCCATCCTCTGATCTCGTAGGGCCAAATATTTTCCTCGTGAACTTTCTTTCGAAAATCATCTATTTGTTTATCGTATTTTCCTTAAGTACTCATGTTTTGGAGGCGTAAGTTACTGTTGGGCGAATTAACCTATTATATAACTGTAATGTGACGTTTCGGGAAATTAACTTTGATGTGAATAGTTTTTTGTGAACATGGAATGCCCTGTTTTCTGCTGCTATTCTTTCTTTAGTTTCCTCCTCAGTAGCGTTGTCAGTATTCACCATAGTTCCCAAGTATTTAAATGAATTTCCTTTTTCAATCTCTTCCTCTCCTGTATCTATGTAGGTAGGCTAGATTGCTTTTCTGGTACAATATAAATATTTGGTTTGTTGTTGTTTACTATTAGTCCAGCATTTGGCGCCTCATATTTGAGTTTGCAGAAAGTGTCAGTTAAGATTTGTTTTGTTCTTCCAATTATAACGATGTCATCTGCGTAGCCGCAAATCTGTTTTATGTTTTAGTTATATTTCCTCGCATTTCTAAATAAATGATTACTGAATCCAATACTACGCTAAATAGTAGGACGGATAAAGGGTCTCCCTGTCTGACTCCTGTTTTTGTTTTAAACCATTCAGAATAGCTGTTGTTTACTTTCACCTTCATTTTAGTTCGTTGCATTATTAGTTTTATTTGTTTAATCAGTTTATCTGGGACGTTGTATTTGGTTAAACTGTTGTATATTACATCTCTATTAACTTTATCGAAAGCTTGTGAAAAGTCTATAATTATATTATGTAAATCAACATTATATTCATGGCATTTCTCGTATATCTGCCTCACAATAAATATATTTTCTATTGTTGATCTATTACGTCTGAACCCCATTTGGTAGTTTCGGATTTGTGGTTCAATTATCTTACTTAAGCGGTTATATAATAATATTGCAAACATTCTATCTTAATAACCTAACAACTTATTTTAATCGCAGTACCTAAGTACGTGACCAACAAGACTGGAAAGGTAAATATAAAATTATCAACAACATGCTTTGAAGTTTATTGAGTTGTGGCAATTTAAAATGGAAATAACACAGAGCAAATTATTTAAAGTCTCTCGTAATTATTTTCAACAATTATATGAAAGAAAATCCGAGCATTCAATAAGACTTTTAGTATATCGCTTTCAGTCATAACGCTGGAAATGTACTATATATTTTAACGAATATACTTGACAAAAGTTTTATAAGTGAGTAATTCAACATAGGTATGTTATAATAACACGATTTCTCGAATATGGTGTATTATGTATAGAAACATGCTGGCAGTATTCTAGTAAATAAACAAATAAATCCCATATCACGAATATACGCATATACTGTGATGGTACTTTTGTTGAATATTGTTACAAGTTCGTACTGTACACAGTACAAAAGGAACACTTCAGAATTGCTTCTTTTTATGTCACATTTAATAATCCTTGAAACACCGCCCGTATTTCGACAGCCAGTCTCACTCCCTCTTTGCCAGTATACCCACTAATTTCCCAATTGGGACCAGTATATCGTTTGTTAACTGGGAGACATCCACACAGTAAGGGTCTTTTTATTTTAATGTGTTAGGCTTACGTTTTGTGTGGTATGATGACGCTGTTTTGAAAATAAAATGGCTGTTCCTAGTAAGTCTACCGCAATTAAAGTTTACCATTTCCACTAACCGTTCCCAGCTTGTGCCCGAGGTAATTCCCTTAGAGATACTGACTTCTTCGTCTTGAGTCCATTTAGCGTTTAGTAAGACCATGTTGTCGCTTCTTAAAAGTAAAAGCTGTTGCAGACTTTTTAACAGCACGTACAGGCGACCATGTAAGGGTTCAGAATATAAACGATTAAAAGTATGACGCAAGGTAGAAAAACACAGAAAAATATCAATTGCATCCTGGTGTGGGTGGGATTGGAAGTCGTGATCGTAATGCTTGACAGGGCTAAGGCTATGCGATTCCCGCAGACTTTTATTTTACAATTGCAGGAAATGAGTAAACGTTAACGCTTATATGGGTATAAAGAAATATTTAACATAAAATTTGGTGCATATTTCTTTACTCGCTTAATATTATTCTATGCACGGAAGTGCACCCTTTCAAAGACATAATTACGGTCTGATACATGTGAGAATACATCTCGTCAGATTCCTGTAACAGCCGTGTTATTCAAGTTCAGTTACGTACATATGTCTGTGGTTCTTTACTAATTGACAGAGCAGGGTCAATTCCGAAAATTTTGCTGGCCACCTAATTGTAAAAATACTTCCAAGTTCGGTAAATCTCAAGAAAAAAAAGAGTTTAAAAAACCCATGATAATAAGGACGTAATTTAACGTTCGATTATCACGCAACTCTGTTAACATTCTTTTAAACAGGCCCTCTTGGAATCCGTCACATACAAGCATAGCCCTGTAGGTTTGCGCCATTTTGTTTGTATATTATAGTCCTGAGTATGAAACAACAAGCGTTATATTTATAGTGGCCTTCAAAGGGACGACTTTTCAGGAAATGGACTCTAGGTCTCACATTTATATTAGAGTTACTGAGATAGACTTCGATGTTTCAAGAAGTCATTCTGATCTCTGGTTTAAACAGTCACTAAATACTATCAATCTTAAATGGATTGCAACAACATTTATTGGCTCATCGTTAACAGAAATCTCATCTATGTCAGTTTAAACTTAATCTTAGACTTCATATTTCCTCTTTCTCCTCATTAGTGGTGTTATTTTCAATTTCATGTCCATGATTTCAGAGTTGTTCTCTCGCAGGTAGTTCACGGGGTGAGGAAAAAATTCTCAATGCTTGTTTCGTAACGTTTTTTTGTACGCCCTCATTTCCATCGCCT
>JGI20166J26741_12158917_pt1 | contig 18360 bp, 11 predicted proteins | sample TergutCu122P5_FD_26741 | JGI IMG/M metagenome (IMG submission 26741)
GTATTTTATATGACAACTTCCAAATCTATGGTACTGCACCTGTAAATGATAAATGGAAAGCTAATAAATATTATTATTATTATTATTATTATTATTATTATTATTATTATTATTATTATTATTGTATAGGAGGCTGGGTGGGCCCCAGGGTCAAGCTGGATGGGTGTGGAAAAACTTGCCTCCACCAGGATTCAATCCTGGACCATCCAGCCAGCACTGAATCACTGTACTATGATGCTCACTGGCTCAAGACACTACTCCTCCAGAAGGGTATAAACACTGCAAGAACTGAGGTTCTGACTGTAGTGCTGATGAAATTCAGGTCTACAACAGTCACACCACATTGAATTTAAACAGTTACCAATATTCTGAAGCAGCATGCTGCCTCCATCTTCAGAGTTTGGTAGTCCCAGAAAAGAAGGCATGCCAGAAACTATGTACCATTCTACAAGGTATAATATCCCAGACAACTTGAATATTTGGGATGAAGTGTAAATTTCAAAGGATAAATGTGGAAGGCTTGAACAGGCAGTTATGAAACATTATATGGCAGATTTAATATTATTCATTCTGTGCATTGTGTTTCTATGTAATGATTTACATACAAGCACAATGCACAGAATAAAATTATAAGTTACACATTAACTTGAACCATCCCACATGTTCTGGTGATAAATCACCATCCTCAGAGAAATAGAATTACAAAGGAATACGTGCGTAATATTAGTCTAGCTGCAACTAAAGGCACTGTATACAATAACAATTAAATTTACTTCTGAAACTGTGTTAACCAAGAGTGATCTTCAGTACACATAGCAATTCCTTAACAAATTAGTGGTGACTTTTATCCAATTAAACATTAGGTAATCCATAATATCCAACTCTCCCCTACCCAAAATGTTTAAGATCTAATGCTTTTCCAGTTCCAGCTGTTGACTATAATTGGAAGCTATGGGTTGTTCATTGACTTGTGAGCTGGAGGTCAGAGTGCCTAAGTGTGTGCTGCCCCACAATCCACATCACACAATGGGTACTAGTAGGTGACAGGGAGAGGACGCACTGAGCTGGTTTTGCCAAAAGCCTGCACATCAATAATTGACATATGTGTTCTGTACCAGACACAGGAAAGTACTTTATTATTTGGTCACTCAACAAGGCCATACTCACACAAAGAACTGTTCAAACCAAAACTTAGACCAACCTTCCAGGGTCTGTTTCTGGTCCAAAAAATCAATTCTTCACATTTTTCCACAAGCATTTGAGTTACATGCGGAAGTTATTTAAAATATCCGAAGAACACATATTTGGTCTTCAATGCAGGATACAGAATTCATCAATAAAGTAAATATTTCAGATGTATTTGGTATTCAAAACATTGAGTAAATGAGTCTGGATTTAAACATGGTTCACACTCAGGCCACTTGAAACTGAAATAGTGGTGAATTCATTTTTACCTCATTTTTCATATGTATATGCAGTGACACTACTTTCAAGACATTTATAAACAATATTGCTTATATTAACTCACCAGCAACAGCTGGAAAATAGAGAAGGACTTCATCACTACTTCACCAACACTTTCTATCATGCTGCATAAACTTCATGGAACAGTAGTTGAAGGCTGAAAGACTAATGGATTGAAAATTTTCAACTTCATACAGGCAAATGGTACTTGGGCAATGTTGAACTGTTTCAGAATATGATAAACCCAGCTTGTGAATATACATAAACTTAAAGCTAATCTGCAATAAGTAATTACATGCAGGTTACAAAATATGCACAAATTAAGTAACTACTACTCTCCACAGTCCCGTTCTACTTCTCTATGCAGCATTAACCGATTAAATTAAATTTGTTCTGGTTAAAGAGATGTGGTCATTCATGACACAGCTGCCTTTGATAACAGTTCATAACAACTCTATCACACACTGCGTGAAACATACCACAGCACTGCACCAGTAAGTTCCTTACAGACTGACACAATACAGGGATATTATTTTATGTGACAACTGCTGGTAATCACAAATAAAACTTTGCTGTACAAGGAACATGTTTGTTAGAAGACATGCATACCTGTGATCATAAGGGAAGCACTTCCAGCACCTTCTTTCCACATGCAAAGATAAAATCTAGTCCCACCTGCAATGGATTGAATTGACGCACACGGACCTGGGCTCACTGCAAATTGGAATAATTGTGAGCTCTGTGCTGTCTGCTGTCATGTGCAAAAGTCTAAGTGTCGCAGTGATGCCAACTGTCAAATAAAATAATGTCCCTGTGCACTTGTTCACTGAAATAGGAACTACATATTCATGCATGTATATGGAGGCACAATAGAAGCATTACAGTTCAGCTTGTTTTGGATTGTGATGCTGTCAGTGCATAAGTGGCAGCATGACTGGTTGGAGCACATGTGAAGGATATAAACTGTATACTGGTGGGAACCAGTTTGAACAGTTTTTAATATGGTATAAATTAATATGGATATATGCTTGTAGGTCCAGTGCTACTTTCTGCAGCCCTGTACATAACGGCAAGAACAGACTATATATAGTGACGAGTCTGTATTCAGTTATTACATATACTCATGTTCACATAACAGGGAGGGTATTAATTACAGAATTAACACAGCCTTGCATCATTATCTTTGTCTTCAGGATTACATATATTTGACAGGAGAAAATCATAGTCCCCATATGTCATAATATTTTCCTACTTCCATTACACTCTGAGCTAAAGTAACTGTAGAAGGAATCTGGATTCTTATAGTAAGAGGCATTCATATAGCATTATTAGCAGTGGACAGTACAAACTAATTATTACAGTATAGATGAACATGCAGGTCAACCGAGGTAAGACTCTGTGTCACAGAGTGTGTTGTTTCCTGTATTTCTAACAATCAAAGTGCTTCATCTCCAGGACTATCTGATCCTGAAGATGAAGGCATTATGATTCTTCAACACATCAGCAGCCACTCAAATCCCAAAAGATTTGCGTTTTCAGAAACATCATTGTGACAGCCTCAAATCTTGTCACAGTACGTATGTTGGTATATCTGCTACAGTACAAGGATGCACATATTACTAGCTAATAATACCTGTTTTATACATTTCCTGCATACTTAATTCTTGGTAAAAAGCTTTCACAGACCATATTGTTATTCATATGTTATATTACCACTTAAATTGTTACTATTTCAGCTCTACATAAACAACAGAAAAACTATGTTTGTCAGCAACAAAATTTTAAAAATAATGCTGAGGCCAAGATTAAAAATAGAAAATTAGATACCTTTGTATAATTTACATTTACAAAAGCAGTTCTACTTTCATATACAACCTCAAGATACATAACATTATTTGATAATTGGTAGGTGTAATGCTTAAAAGATCTAATACAGTGAGAGTCTCAGAGTTCAGGATTGCAATCATGCACTGTCACCCATATTAGTACCATTATTTCAGCCATTCATAACTTGTTCCAAAAAATCAGCGTAAGACCACATGGGTAGCACACTGGCTTCCCTCAATCTGCTATTGCACAGATTACTATCAGTTGAGCCAAGCCCTGTCTACCATTGAATGACATTGATTGATCTTGTCGTTTATGCTATGAGACTCTACTTCAATCATTTAACACACATCACACTTTCAGAACTGTTGATATGTATTATAAACAAACATTAGTTTTTTATGTTTTTTTATGTTTTTATTACTGGCATTTCATAAGTTCTTGGATACAAAATGGGCATTTCACATTAAAAATGGGTTTTAGTGTTCATGATGGTTCTGTCTTGCACTTAATCTGAACATTGAGACTCTACTGTACATTTTAATATACTGCTAGTGCCAATACTCCAGTAAAACCCTCCACATTCTCACATTTCTGCAAGGCTGTAGTATATTTACATAAATGACATTCGTCATAACAGAACGTGCTCACACACAAACAACCACAGATAAAATTCTGAACTCATTTACCAACAACCTGGATAGACAAAACTTTAGTGCAGTTAGTTACATCATCATGCACAGTTTTTGGTTTCTAATAGAGTCACTATTTTGTCTGCAAACTATCAGTTTGCATGCCCTGTTGGTTTCTTTAGCAAATTAATGTTGCTCATTTAGCTGCCGACCACACATATGGTAGAGTGGCAGTGTGAAGTGACAAACTATAGCTGTCAGACAAAATAGGGACCCCCCTATTTTACCAGTGGGTTGCATGTTAAAATGGGAGCTTCATACACAATGAATATCACTAATGCTTGTCCACCCAACTGCAATGTGTCTAGTGAGCGTGGAAGACGTGTTAACATTCAATGAAACACATCAAGACTTTTATGTTCTAAGGTTCCAAGATTGAAAAGAAGTGCTTATTTCATTGCAATTGTAACTGGTATAAAGTATGAACTTACTAATTCCTTCATGATCACAATAAAATTGTATTTCACAATATTCCAAACAAGTTCCATGAATAAAACTGAAGTAATAAAAATTACATTAACAGGATTTATATATGCTCTGTTCATTGAAAAATATTTTTATTTAGTATACTTCAAAGCTCAATTTATGTATCCCTAATGTCAACATAAAATTATTGGGTCACTAAATCTTGATAGTTGATGTTACAAATATCAAGTACCACACACATATTCATTCAGACTCTCTACATGAGAATATTCTAAGGTCAGTGCTAAAAATAAATTATGGAAATGGAATCACAACAAGAGCCACTCAGGTGATAGAATCAGCCCTCAGATCTACACAAGTGCTGCACAAAATATTTTCATTCTAATCATTGTCTTTGACTGACAAGAACAGCTTTGACCTTGACAACATGGGTGGGTCCCCACATCACTAGGCTAACCTGGTGGAGAAAGCAAACAGGTTTTTTCCAAGCGCACATATCTCCCTCACTGTTTGTCACTTTTCAGTGATCACCAATTGTTTGATGTTCAACTTATAACCAAGTCTACAGTCAAACGTATGCACACCTGTAACCAGACAGAACACAACAGAAGACAGAGGCATTAACTTGTAGGCATGCACAAGACACAACTGCTTGTCAACTTGAATACATCTGTTACTGGTCACAGGCATCTAATGGTCTGACTTAAATGTGCCACCACTACCAAGGTAAAAGATGTACTTGCAAGTCAATGGCAGCAGTTTCCTAGTTCACAGGTATGTCAACACAACATCACTACACTGGAAAACTATTTACAGTAAAAAAACATAACTGCACTAGCACATCACTGATAGAGAGAGAGTGCTGTAACAGACCGCTTTTATGTAAGTTTTCAGCTTTTCACTGCAGTTTTAGATAAACTACTGGTTTTCTATCAGGCTTCTGCAACATGTAGTGGTTGAATGTCCACAAGGTTTGGAGGAAATTACTCCCTCTATCTTCAGGGTGACATTCTGGTTCACATGGATGCAGAAATCCAGAACATGCAACCACTGCATGGTGCAGAAACCCAAAAGAAAACCAGCATCTGCATTTGTGATTTCAAATAATGTACAAACTCTTCCTGGTGAAAATACCATACTTACCATATTTACATTATGAGTAGCAATGAACCCACATGTCAGCCATAATTTCCAACTGTCATATTTTTAGTGTATTACTGTGTACTGTGCATTCACCAAATAGTTACAAACTGTCTTCAGTAGACAGTAAGAATGGTTCACAAAAACTGTGTTGGGTTACCCTCACATTAATTCTCGTCTGAATCTATACAGGTGGATATTGACTTTCATTTCATTGTGCTAGCTGCAAATGTGTCAAAAACGTGACATGTAAAAAGATCTTGGCAGTTACCTGGGCAAGTCATGAGAAAACACTTTTTACTGGCTAATTTAGTGCAAATATGTTTGGTACAGCTGTCTAATTTTTCAAAAGTGTCAGGAATACAATGCTCAAGACTTGCTGCCATGCCTGTAGCTGCACACAGTAGGATCTCAATTTTTTTTTCGCACTTTCAAAGGTTTTCATTTGACTCAACCACATACATAATGTTTTGTTAACATTTTAAACCAGGTGAAGTCAAATATACATATATTTGCTGATGTCATATATTAAGTTCCCCAATTTGACATATCAGATACACTTCTACTACCTGCAAATAATTATAATCTTCCAGGGGTGCACCCAAGGGTGCCAGGATGCAGCTTCCCCCCTCCAAACAAAAACTGAAATTTTAAAAACACAGATTTTGTAGACACAATGACATGTAACATTTTTGGTCGTTTATCCTTCAGCTGAAATCATCCACTGAAATTGGCTGATGACTGGTACATTAGAATTTTGAAAAATAAAATAAAAATCTTGGGAGATCTCGCATGAAATTAAATAAACCACAAATATCAAACTTGTGATTTAAATTAGGTGAGTCAAGGCACATGTAGTTATATTTGTATGTATGTATACAAATGCAGTTGCCAACAATGTTATGCTACAGTTAAACATATGACATGATTTCTATACCACAATTTTTAAAATTAAACATAAATTATGTACAGCTTCACAGTCAGCCCCCCCCCCCACCAGAAATTCTGGGAGCATACCTGTACCCTTCAGCTCAATTTTGAGAAAACAGTCAAGGGAGATATGTTGTCAACGTACAGCTTCAAAGTATGATGACAATAAAATGTGTATAATATGTGTGTCAAAATAAAATGAGAAAGCACTAATGAAAACATAAATTGACTAGAAAATCCTAAGTTTAAAAGTAAATTAAATTGCTGCATTATTTGAATCTGCCGTCAGGAGAGGAACGCCAAGCGAAATTACATTCATACATAACACATAAGGTCTAATCCAAAACGAGAAGTGCATACATTGCTTTGATGTGGAAACCTGACAGAAAGAGACCACTCAGAAGTGGTCAGTCTTGATAGGAGGATAATATTAACATTTACCTTCAACAGCCAGATTGGTAAGTTGTGGACTGGACTCATCTGGCTCAGGATTGGGGCAACTGGTGGGCTACTTTAAGCAAAGAAATTAACCTTCAAGTTCCATAAAATACAGGGTACTTCTAAGACTACCTTAGGAACAATGAGCGGCTCATGAAGTACTCTGTTCTGTGCAGTATGTTAGTTGTTCAGTTAGTTCATCTACCTTTTTATCAAGCTCTAAGGACATTGAGTTTTTTTTTTTTTAAGTTATATCTCCATACTGACTGTCGGGCACACACAGCTTCTTATTTAATAGCTTTCCTTAGGTAGAAGCAAGGCAGAGCAAAACATCATTAGCCTTCTTCAAGTTGAGAATAATTCTGTTCCATGCAGTTACATTTCACACATATCAGTTCTGTCAAAGAAACAACATTATCTCCTCTTAAGACACACCAGGCACATGTAAATATCACTCCACTGACTGCAGCAGTGTGTTGTCAGAACCACATAATGACAACTTGTGCTTACAGAAAGACACACATGAAGCTGGAAGCAATTTGTTTCAGATTTCTGTAATTGAAAATAAAAAACAGTATTCTTTAATGGTAACTGCAGCGTAATAGAGTAATACACATCAAATGATAAAAGTAACATGAACATGGCAGATGACACAAGAGATTAATTGTAGTAAAAGCTCATTTCTTTTACAAAAGTATGACAAGCCTTGTATTCAGTAGATTTCTGCAACATTAACAAGAGCAGGATGACGATAATGATGGCAAAAATTGCTAACAATAACTGTGTAAAGAGATACACTGTCATTAAATGTCACATAAGCAAAGAAGCTGATCTGCAAGTACGTAGTAGCAGTTCTTAAGTATAAAATCTGTAAGTTGTAAAACTCAAACATTATTTTTAAATGAAAGTCATACATGCCTTCAAGAGCACAATTAAGGTCGAAAAGACAAATTCTGCTACAACATCCTGTCACGACTAAACTTTACAAAAACAGAGTATGATGCGAACTGGTCATATTACTTTTAAAACTGCCTACCCAAAATGCTGTGTACTGGCTTGATGCATACCTTATATCTAATATGAAGGAACTTTACTTTCCAGGTACCTTCAATTGATGTGGCTTTTCTTGCAGAGGATTGTAGGCCTTGTTGTGTTCAACACAGCAGTGGCTCCAGAGTTATCCAAATATGACAGGCAATGCAATGTAGCGTGAACTGCTAGGCACACCACTGCAGATAATCTGCACTCTTGCTGGTGATATGACGATGATGTCTATGTTTCATGTCACTGACTGGCTTCACGAACACTTGCCATGCTGCTAGGGAGAGACTACAGTTCTGTGGAACTGAATGAACTTAACACATCTTTCACTGAAGTGGATTTTTATAAGAATTCATGTGTAACTGGGTATGCACAAAAAGATGTACTGGTACACATCAACACATACCTCATGTGAGCTCTACATTCAGTGCAAAGGTAGCCAATTGGAACGTTTTAATACATAACATGTACGGTTACTCACTGACACCAACAACATAAACACAAACTTATAACACTACAAAAAATGAAGTATGAATAGTATAATAATATTACTTTTGGGCATACCCATTTAAGCTGAATAGTATGTATAGAAATAAGTATTTGTACAGCACAGCCTATGTATCTGTTGAGCAAATTTCTATAATTCAATGCTTAAATAAACACTAATTCAAATAATGCACAATTCAATATCTAAATATACACAAAGTATAGACAAACTTTCACATAATTTAAAAGTGCAATAATTTTATCTGGAATTCTTCAAACAGGTTTGTAAGAGCAACATTAGATGCTAAGCAATACAATAAATTTATAAGTTTATTAATATGTGGCACTGCTCTTTCATTTTATCTTCAGGGATTAAGAATGATGTGCAGGAAATAAAGTCACTTGAAATGAAACTGAAAAAGACAGTTAATTCTTTCTTTCATTTGATCAACCAGCATTTAAAAAGTACTTACAGAAGAGATTTTCTCTCTTATTTGAAAACACAAAAACAAGGATGGTTTTATTTATAATGACATGAAACTGATTACAGAGTTCCCTGTTGAGAAGAAATTACACCGTATCATGTAAATATGTTGGTATTATGACACATGTAAACTTTAAGTTAAAATGTATCTACAATCTTTTGAGATCATTTAATTATATGTAAATAAAACGTCATATTCCATATGAAAATTAGAATTGGTCCTATGGTGTATGACATTAATTGGGACTATCACAATGCAGATACATATACTGAATGTTTCTGTGACACAATAAGGTATGGAAAATAAAAATACTAGAACATTAATTACATTTACATTATACATCAAGAATGTAAGTCCCTGTGTAAAGATACAAAGGCAAAATTGGGAACCTTCCTTAGAAGTTGCATAGTTTTGTATCACTGCAAGCCACAAACATGTTATAAACCAAACAATGAACCAATGTGTTTTCTGAAATGTCTTTCAATAATCAATCCTGAATGCTATTTTTTCATGAAACTACTGAATATTTACACAGCACACAACCCTCATCACGCCCAGCTCAGGTACAATTCTAAGTGTAGGTCTCATGCTATACATGCAAGTATCAACTCCTGTAACTCTTAACTTTCCATTCTGCCTTATGTTCGTTGGACAATTAATGTAAACTGAGATGCATGGACTGCAAGGTTTAGATCTGACAATGTGTAACACATACACAGAAATGCAGGTAGACTGTCTTGAGTCAAGACTGCGTTCTATTGCATTTCTAAACTTCTGAAGCAGGCACATTTTAAACTGTGTGGATGTTGTGGGTGCAGCCAAAGGAGGAGAGGGACGGAAATATGAACAGCAAAACATCTGCTCTATTAAAAAGAAACAGAGAACAATCAACTGCATGTGTAAACAGTGAAGGAGACACCTGAAAAAAAAAATCATTACAACACTGAAATTTGATAATATTAAATTGTTTTTGTTACCAAACTGTATACAGTTGCTAGAAGTTCTCTTTTAATATTTGTACATTTAGATTTCTTACTACATTAGAAAGATAAAACAAATATTGACAGTGCTACAAAACAGGGTAAAGTAACTTCTGCCTCCTTGTAGAGACAAGGCGACTTCAGTGATACTGTGTTAATAGAATTTGTCAAACATGTGACGAGATTTGTTTTGCAAACACATTTTTTAAAGCTTCTTTTGGAATAAAATTGAGGTAAACATGACATGTACAGCACTGAAATCAATGTGCGGATTGTATGACATAAAATGAAACATGCGTACTTGTCACAGCCAATCAGTCTCAGTAATTTACCCCATCACCTATGCCTTTAAATTGGCCCCCCAGCCACCTTGCAACTTGTCCACATTTTGACATTCCTATCATGCTTCTGTGCATTTTTTAACATTTCTGTGACAGTTTCACAGGTGACCAATTTTTCATACAATCCTGCACAAATTAAAATCTGTCCACCAAATTGTCCTATATCTACCTTTGCACCTGTTTAATACCATTCTGTTGACAACTCACTAGCAACATATGGCACATGCAGCCAACACAATCCACAGGTCCTCTTTCACAATCTACGTTTCTTAGTCAGCTACCTACGTGATCCAGAGGATCTTCTAATTTTCCAACCCAGCACAGTCACATTCCTTCCCTCAAGTGCTGTCAAATCATGCCATTCATTCTCCAATGGTCTGCACACAGCACCAGACAACAAACATTTTGGTACAATAAAATTACTGATGGGCTCAAAACAAACAAAATGTTAAATGAGGTAAATACTGAGGATGTAAAACAAGTTTTGCACTTGACATACAAAAGCCACTTGCCAGACACTACAGTGCGCAAATTCAGTTGTTGGAATTATCAACAGCAATAGGCACGATTCTGAAAGCTCAGAAGCAGAAATGCAGCAAAAACAGACAATGACTTTGTTCATGTCCTTGTTCAGCACTATGTTCAGTGCACTGAACACATCAGCCACATTTGCATGTATGCATGTATGTACAGTAGTGACCACATAACTTACCAGCTAAGCCCCCAAAATCTGTACACAGCTGTGGTCAGTATGACATGGTCACTGCAGCTAGGCTCACCTCATAATGGCCAGGCAGTGTTAGACTTCTTTTGAAGACATTCACAGTTCCAGTCACTGTGGATGTTTTTGAAACAGAAAAAGTTTGGTGGCACATGTGCAGTGAATCCCCTCTCACCAGCTTGTCATGTAAACCCCATGCTCATAACTAACATATACAGTAAAATCTGTGATATCTTGCACCTAGGGTTGCTGGATATCATAATATTACAGACACTGGAACAAAGTACCTTATGTGAATCTTCATGTACCTACCAACTTCATGGACTGATCTAAACCATTCAATTTGTCACTTGATATCCTGCTCTATTTTCCATGCTACAGTTTACATTCCCTTTTCATCACTACTTACATAACAATAGGCAAACACGATAAAAAAAACTAACCAACAAACCAATGAGACACCAATATTTAATGGCTGAACCTTCAAAATTGGTGCTGGGTGCTGCAGGTTGATGGTATAGTGAAAAATAATGGGCCTCTTTGTCAATTTTTGGTTTCCAGGGCTTTCTATACCATACAGTGCTTACTACCACAGTTTTTACTGTATATGTAGGTAAATACACTTGGTTTATTTGAAACATTGTGTACGACTTACAAGGACTGTGTCCAGTGCTGTGGGCTGTACACTGAAACAAGCATCAACATATGAAATGCCACTTTATGCTTATCAATGGCAACACTGACACTGTATTTCAGCACTACCTACCAGCCAGTACTGCCCAGGCACCAATGGACCCAGACAATACTGGAAGAGAGTGACAGTAACATGTTGCTGCTGATTAATTTGAATTTATAGGATAGAAACCATTTGACAGTTTAACCTACTGATGGTATCGGTCAAATGCAACCAAGAAGTATTCAGACAATATCTGCAAAGTAATAAACTGCCATTCAATTGACACCTTTGATAAATGAGATCATAAAGGTTCAACCACTGCTGCTGGTCACTTCCTGTGTGCTCACTTATCACATAAATTGTAGGACAACTCAGCAGCTGCCCACAGCAGCAGGAAGTGACCAATAGTACATAAGCTAAAAATAAATCACCCTGTATTAAGCAACAGTAACAGCCTGTCAGCAAAAGATTCAGTCAAAATTACACTCAGTTGATGATTGTCCAATCACAAAGCATGGTTTCAATCATAATGATATTGTAGAAGAGGATATGCACACTGAAGACTTAAAATCTTCTGGGAGTGATGCTGTGTAGTTCCTTAGTTGCTAAGGATCACAGTGCCTTTATCTTGGGGTGAAGGATTCCAAGCAGTTCATGCTGCTTGAACTGCTTGACCGAGAAAATGAGGGCAGTGAGACACTTTCAAATGTCAGAAACTGCACACCTGATGACACAGCAACATATCCCAGAAGAATTTAATCTTCAGCAACACCATTATGAGAACCTCAAATCTCAAAAATGCACTTTGGTTTTACTCAGAAAGCCACTTTTTTTAGTCTGCATTGGATGGAGGAGTGCAGTGCAGTCTTGTTTAGTCTGATCAACAAGAGACTGACTCACTGCATGTGAGTGTCAGTTAACCTTAATACTTGTGTCATGACAAGAAATGTTTCGTTTGTTTTGAAGGCAAATCCTTTTATGAAGAAAATCTACACCTTGACAAAAAGAAAAAACTCTCTCCTAAAACAATTCAAACCTAGAAAATTAAGAAACATACAACAACAACAACAACAACAGCAACAACAACAACAACAACAATAGACAAATTCATTACAAGTAAGTCATTGGCGTTAACACCATAATATTAGTTACTAATAATTAAACAACAGCCATGGCTACTTTCTTCAACCCATGGTTCCCTGATTCAAAACTTTTTGCCCTCTCAGGCAGTTCAAGGATTGTGGAACACTCAACAGTCTGATTGTGGTAGTTCCTTTCTTTGTCAGGGAGTTACAAAACAACTTCAGTCATCCATTGTACAAAGAAACTGCTGCTTTTGTTTCCATATTTTCATTTCCCACCACTCTGTGAGTACTTTTTATCACAATCTGATCACTTCTTGATGACCACAGAATGATCAGTCAATTTTTGCATCCCCACGATGATGCCTTGGTGTTTGATATTTGTCTGAAGACCTAGCGTGAGATAGTGAATTAAGAGACAGTTGTACACCCGCGTTACAATGTGGAGATGCGAATCTCTGGCTGCTGATCAGGTGATGTGGCAGGCGATGCCCCAGGAGAAATGGGAGATGCAGGTTCCACCTCTGATCCAGGATAAGAAGCTGGAAGGTTTACCACCACAGATGCAGTCATTGTGGAAGAAGTGGTAGAATTGGGCTTGCTGATAGAGACCAGCGATGCACCAGTCCCTCCTGTTGCACTCACTGCCGCACCTCCTGCTGAATTGCTCTGATTCAGGCTGGCTCGTGAAAGGCGGTCTGGCGTGGGTTCACTAGGAGGTGAACGGTTACAAGTCATCCGGATTTGAATGTCGTTGAGTTCCTCCTCATGGGCAGCAGACTCAGGGGTTACTCCTCGTTGCTGCTTCTGGGGAACAGACAAACTATGTGAATGACAGGGCTACCACACAGTATAGGATGGAAAAAGGTAATGGTGACAAATCATAACATTTTGCATTCCAAACAGCAGTGTAAAAAATAATGAAACATACTGACCTCAAAGGCAGAAAGATCCTCAGCATGAGAACAATTTTCATACACTGTATACATATTTTTGTTTTTGGTCCAAATAACTGAAACTGGACTCTTGCAGATGGCCCCATCACCTAGCCTCAGCAACTGTCCTATCTGTTCTCAGTTCTTCTTTGTAGATACAACTGCCTTATGTCATAATTTTACCTGTTTGGTACTTCTGAAATGCACAGTTCTTACCTGCACCCCACTTACCTCACACAAATTATCAAATTATTGATTCCTCCCAATTTGTCATACTGACTAAACTTAGCTGAACATGTTTCAAACTGAACTTAGTTCTTGTTAAAGTAACTATGCCAGCCATTGTCAAAGGTGAGAATATGACAGAATCTTTTGCCTGTAAAATGAACTTGAAAAATAAAGAAAGATGCAACTCACACACGTGCTACGTAAGGAATGATAAGGTAATCAAGGAATTATATAGAATAAAACTACCAATTTTGCCAACAACATTAAGAACTAATGACACTGGAGTTCTAGTGAGTACTGAGAAAGAACAACACAAACCTGTATAATGCAAAATGTGAAGGATATTTCTTACTTATGTTTTTATTTTTCTATAAAAAATGCTCCATTCTGGGTAAGGTAATAAGTACTGTCTATCTCCAGTACATGTCGAATATGGCAAATGAGGGCTAGGTTGATATGCTGTCAAAATAAGCACATTTTCCAAAGCTGGTAAATCTTTTTATCAAAATCAGATGTCGTGTTGTGGTACCTTACCTGGAAGTTCGCTTCAACCCCTCAAGCAATCAGTCAATCAGATTTAACTTCCACAGTACATTCGATCTCTGTTCGCTAATTTAACTTCCCATGAAATGAATCATCACATGTCACTTCAATTTCACATTATCTTAACCTTTCAGTACAACACACACAGTCGTGCCAACTCTTATACAACCACAATTTCAAGGAGGCATAGGGGTGATCAATGACATTTGTTCCACTTTCTTTTTACTTGTTTACTTCTGAAAACAATGCCTTGAGAAATAACTGGCTCCTCTCCTATCGGTTCTTTCAATAAAACAACGCTTTTCATTACTACACAAGGACCGCTTTGTTTGAGCGCTAGGCACTGCACTATGCATGCAAACGAAGCGGTCGTTTAGAACTAATTTTTCGACAGAGTTGTGCTACTGTGCACCAAACTACAACGTTCCATACCACAGGCAACCCTTCTATTCTACTATCCAGGCATTCCTGTTTCCAGCACTAAGATACTCGAATCCCCTACATGCTCAACCTTCGGACGACAGATAAAGAAGGAATGGATAAAAAGAATGAAGAAACGAAAGAATATGACATGTGAAACAGACAGCGAAAGAAGTGTGTGTGTTAGATACCATAATCTGGTGGGTAAATTTACACTACACCTACTGCATGCTAGGACAACCAACATTTGCGGATCGCCATGTTGACTCAACCCATTCCCACACAGGATGCGTTCAGTTAGAATAGTAAAACATGCGGAAGGAAAGCCATGCACCTCGAAACTGCATCCACGTGACATAAAATTCGGTTCCGTAGGAACCGTGTTTACAAATTGCAGAAATGATAAATAGTTACAAAATTACCTTAGTTCGAACTTCAATCTTGTCGCTATAGACAAGGACTACGCGGTCCTTGCCTGGACTCGTGGCCAGAAAGGGGATGCTCTTCGCGGCGCCGTCATGCACAGGAGTGGGCGGGCAGGCCATGCAGTGTCGGGCATGCGGGCAGGCGGGCGATCAGTGGCGTACGGTTCAGCATTATAACAGGAAGGAAGACGAGAAGAGAAGAAGAAGTGGGGCAAATCAGAACGAGGCCTCAACAAGACAAGTGCCGTCCATTCCCACTCCAGCCTGCAGGTCGCTATGTTCGGCCGAGGAAGCAGGCACAAAGTGGTTTCTGGCCCGCTGAAATACAGGTACGGGCTGTGAAACAGATGGGCCCGCCCACGTCTCATGATGATGCTGAAAGAGGGACGCACTCACACTGGCAGGATCGTGGATGGGGCGAAGGAAGTACGTGAACAGTATGAATTCATGGAACGTTTCCGGGGATTTTGGCAATTTGCTTATTTTTTACGCAATAAAATACGGTTATGCGGCAGTACGAACTGTTCTCATGTTCTTAATCCCACGACAAGTGATAAGGGATGAAAATCAAAATTTGATACTATATAAGTTTACACATAGCAATTAAATTTTTTAGCACCTTTTGTTGACCAACAGTTAGGCACCACCCTACGTATGCTAGATAACGTATTGCTCATGGCTCCAACGCGCTGCTTGTGACCGTTTGATGTTTCGGAGAACTTACAGTTGAACAGGGCTCCGTGAAGACGCCGTCGGGAAACACCGACATGTGTTGGAGCTATAAATAATATGTGGGTAGCATACACAGGGTGGTACATAAATATTGGTCAATAAAAGTGATACGGTATGTACAATGTTAAGGTATTAAATTTTCAGTTCTAAAATTAAGATTTAAATTACATTATTTACAATTAAATGTGAAGAATTACCGCTTTTTAGCGCTGGAAAACAAATTTTCGGACAGGCTTAAAATTAAAATAATATACATTCTGCCCACACAGTGTATTTTATGTTTTGTATGGATCTAAAAAAAACAGCGATTATTTATCTAAGCAGCATTAACTGAATGGTTTTTATAACCGATACGAGTGTTTACTGCGCGGAACGGAATGGGCCTTTAAAAAACAGTAAAACTATGACTGATTCTCGTCTTTAAATTTTAAGTAGTGTTATGAACGACCTACATTCACGTTCAATCTTGTGACAATACTGCGAACGGTGCACTCCGTAGCGCAGTACGCAGCGTCACCAAGCCGCCTGTTACTTTCAAACTGCCACACTGTCTCACAGTATGCACGTAACTGTAATTTTATTCACATTCAGAAAATTACGACCTTCCCTTCCACCATTTTCACGAAACTCAGACTCGAAAGCACTAGGTGCACATTTCTTGCACCGATTTTCACCAAAATCGCACAATAAACGCTGAAAGTGCGAAGAGATATTCATTTGCGCTTACACCCTTACATGAAATGTGACTTTGGCAGTGCTGTGTTGCACGAAACTGACATTCGGTACATTTCGTCGAAATCTGTGCAGAACGTTACCAAAATCGGAAGAAACATGCAGAAAATATCATAAAATTAAATTTACGCATGCGTCCTTACGTAAAGAATGCCTTTCAAAGCGCCACTTTTCACGTAACTCACAAGCGCTCAACAACGTTTCGAGGAACGCGCCCCAGTCGATCCCGAAACATGGCAAGCACGAACACAACGGCCGGTAAGGTACGCTTGTCACCGAACCGGCTTAGAAGAAACTCCAATCGACACCCTTTGTAAAGAAATCCTATTCAAGGTCCTGAAAATGCGACACACCACAAATCACAGGCAGACGGAAGGACTGCAGTCTCAACACAAGGCGTTCTGTACCGAACAGAACGACCAAATTTATACAGCTTCATCACCATCCATTACGATGGATATCACAGTTTCTAACTAAAAATGGTGTACGTAATTTACAATGCAACTCGTGAAATTCCACGGATGTGGTTACTTAAGAAAAGTTTTGTTTAGGTTGGATAGTTAAAGAAAATAGTGTTGGGCGTAATGGAGGAATGTTGTGTTCGGTGTACTTAGTTAAGGAATATGGTCCTCAGTTTGGGTAGGTAAGGTAGGTTGTGTTCTCTTCTGTTACTTAAGGAATGTGGTGTCCGGCGTGGGTAGTTAAGGAGTGTGGATTTTAGTGAAACGTCCGATACCGGAAATGTACTGACGGAATATGGAAACCAAATTTTCGGACAGGAAGGCAATAAGATTCAGGCCACACGCTGGTGCTAGGAAATGGCAAATGATGGCAGCGGGTTTTGTTCACATTTGAAATGAACTGAATTAGCAAGTATTTGCAAGTGACGAGAAAGAAATTAGAAATGAGTGTTAAGTGCTGCGGAAGGTGAAATATCGGTAAGTTGCACACAGAAGAGGAAAGGATGAGCTTCAAACACTTGCATGAAAAATGGTGTCTATAAAGACAAGACTGTAGACCGTAAGCCACATGACAACATTTGGCAGTGTTCTGGTCCGTACACACAACAGCTCCAAGTACTGTGGGGTGTTACGGTGTGGCTTAGCAAGTAAACTGTTGTGACATATGGTAAGCCAGTCGTGCAAAGCGGTACGTCTCTAGATAAATTGCTGTGTGTCATGATTAATCGCTATGTTATCAGTTCGGTTAAATTTTTCGGTTTAAATGGTCGTTATTTTAATTGACTACTTTATTAGTGTTTTTATTTTCTACGTGCTGGTGTAACAGTTTAACATTTCTGTTTCCTTCAGACATGTTTAAATGTTTTATAGCAAGCAGAAGGCGAAGCAGGTTTGCCCAGTAGGTGTTCATAAAACTGTGTGTGTGTATATATACATACAGCAAAGTTTATGGGGATCGTTCAACGGGTCGAGGTATGTGAGCCTGGAACACTCATGCAGGCGAGTTACAATGTGACCGCCAAACGTGCACTGAATGTAATGCACAATGAACGAATACGCGGACACAGCAATATCGTTACGGCGTTCACAGTCGTGCGAATTGTAGGGTTCGAGACAGTGGCGTACCGGGGGGGGGGGTCAACCCCCCCCCCCCCC
>JGI20166J26741_12161139_pt1 | contig 18351 bp, 20 predicted proteins | sample TergutCu122P5_FD_26741 | JGI IMG/M metagenome (IMG submission 26741)
ACCACGCGCTGTTCCATGCACGCACTAACACTGTTGTCTGCCATCTTGATTAACGGTCTCTGGACTGGCCTGCGATATGTGCGCCGCCTATCAGTAATAGAACACACTTGCCACTTACTGCTGTGTGTAGTACCGCCACGCTAGCATCCCTTTTTATACCTGTAAAATTAAAAGTCCCAGTTTGACTTGAACGCCCCTCGTTTATATATATATATACATACAAATAACCGATTTATTTTAAAGGGTAATTCGGGTGTGTATTAATGCTTTTTTTCCTTTGTAGATTTTGTGGTTAAGTGGATGAGAGAATGTTTTTCGTCTTTATTCCAAGCAATCTGTTGATTTTTGGTAGTAGTCGTAATTTTTGAAAGGTGGTATGAACCGATTTAAGATCAGCTCAACTTACTTTCTTGTCTCCTTAGGGCATTTATAGGGATTGTGGAAGTAGTTTACACACTTGACTAGATGGCAGGCATGTATACAGCAACAGAAATTCGTGTTATATTCAAAGATGAAATTGTATCATATCCAGTCTGATAAATGACAATGTAAGGAAATTTGTGAAATCAGATTTCTGGCAAATGAGGACATGGAATTAAAATATGTTATATTGCAGGGGTGGCCAGCAACACGAGCTTTGTGAACTACACTTCAGGCAGCAACTTAGGCAAGAGCCATTCATTAATGACATTTTTTGCTTATTTTATTGCTTTTATTTCTGTTCATCCAATTGCAGTAGGTTAGTTATGGTTGGTTCTGAGCCTCCTTTCTTTAGATATCTTTTAAAACATTATTCATGTTCTGCGTTGTGTACATGTAAACTACCTGAATGCTGTGTTATATTGTTACAGGCAATTTGCATGAGCCATTTTTTGGCCACCCCTGTTCTATAGCTTAACGTAGTCTTGTTTTTGTGACATGATGCAAAGTATTTTTCCATATTGTTATAAAAGAGGTTGAAAGTGATGACCAAAATTTCAGGGGGCGGGGACAGGGTGGGAAATGCCTACATTAATGAATCCTGTTTCTAATATTTGATGACTGGTGAATTTCAGTGTAATGGCAGCACCACTAGTACTGGAAAACGCAGGGGAAGGAAAGCAAAGAATCGTGGTAAAATAGCAAAGGAGAAAAACCATTCTGATATTGCGATCACCAGGAAGTCACTGAGAAACACACCCAAACCTATGGAAATTAGTGTGAGTTTATTGGCATCAGCATCAGACCAAGCCAATGAAAGCTCAAATTGTGGTACAGCAGGGTATGAGGGCGAAGCTTCGTCAAATAAAAGTGGTTTAGAAGTGTTAGGTAAAAAGCACTCCAGCCCACGAACTGGACATTCTTCAAGTAGCATTAATGAAAATCTATCTGAAGAGACACGACATGAACCGTCCATTAGCACATCTTGTGGTATTGATACACATTTAGAAAATGAACCTAATTCTAGTCAGACTTCTGTATCAGAAGGTGTTTATACTTCTTGTAATGAATCTCATCATAACAAGTGTTCAAGTGAATGTTCTGACTCAGTGTCAAGTTGTAATTTAGAGACCAAACATGCATGCGATGTCGATCGCAACAATAAGGTACGGCCTAAAATGGTTGAGAATAAAAACAATTTCACAGTGGATCAGTCTGAATGTGTGAATGTACAAAATATGCCTTCATACCAAACACAAAATATACGTGAGGAGAGCAATACGGTTATAAAAGTGTCTAAAACAAGAAGACCGCTGTATAATCCACACTGGCTGGAACCGAATCCGGATGACTTCAGATTAGTGGTAGACACAGTTGAGGGCGTGAGACAACTTTTGACGAAGTACTGTGATGATGACAGTGCGGTAATGAGCAGGCAATCGAATAACAAGGTGAGGTATTGCCATTTGGCAGTTAAGTTATTACTGTATTGTAATTGCCTTAGTTTATTTATTGCTTTCGTTACAAGATTTTCCAGTTTAGTTACAATATAGCTGAATGAAAAATGTCAGAATTAAACACCTTTAATTGACAGTAAAATAATTATATGAACTGTGATAAAGCAAACACTATACTGTAACTTGCTATTGATGGTTATGGTGTCTTGAACTGAGAGCAGGAAGGAGTTACAGGTTTAAATAGGCATGATGTTACTTTATGTGACTTTATTGGACAAATGATGCTAATTTGCTCAAAAAAAATGCGCAAGTTTTCTGGCATTCCAGGATACCATTACCTTACCAAGTTAACACCTTGCCGTCGGGCCACGTAGAAAGTCATGATTGCTATCCCATGCGTTGTTGATGGGTCATGTCTTTCTACGTTTCCTTACATGACATCCTGCACATGCTTTTGTCAACTGGTCTGGCTCACTTATTGCTTCAAGGTTATCGACAGCTTGATGCAGGATGCCTGGGTCTCAAGTTACAAACAAACAGACCATTCATGACCCCCAATTTTTAGAACTGTAAGACTGCAACAAAGGGACCACTCATTCAGATACTCTGACTGTTTTCCTTCAGTTGCAGTCATGGCTTTTTATAGGAATGTTCTGCAAGAGGACGATATTTTGTGTGAGTTATATGCGGAACACATTCTGATGTCTCTGATTATAGTGACAATGAAAGTTTGTACAGTGACAGTGATGTCCCCACAACTAGTTCACATAAATAATTGTGATCATCTACTGTTCTACTAACCCCACAATTCCCACACCCATTTTTCCTTACATCTATCAAGACAATTTTCATAGCAGTGTGAGATTAGCTCAGACATTGCTAGACAGAAACTTGAGAGTCTGTGGCACTATGAGGGCTAACAGGGGTATTCCACGTGACTAGGAGGGGAAGGCAAGTGCTTGAAAAAAGGGAATTCAGTGTTCCGGAGGAATGGTGACGTAATGGTGCAAGTGTGGAAGGACAAGACTTGTGCGAATGATAAGTACAATCCATGATTCAACAATTGTAAACAAAGGGAGGAAAGACAGGAAAACAAACCTGGAAATAAAGAAGCCTTATGCTGTTGTCCAGTACGGTAAATTCATGAAGGACGTATAGACGGCAGACCAGTACCTCAGTTATTACTCAGTTCTGAAGAAAACTGTAAAATAGTCAAAAAAAAAGTGGTTCTATATCTTCTAAACTGTGTGCTCTTCAACGCATTTTTTCTGTACAGGACACTAAATACAAACAAAGTAAAGTAGTAGAACTTCCTGCACAAGGTAGGAAGGTCCTGGATATCAGAAGTCCAGAATTGAAGTGAGTCAAATTCTGATGATCTTCAATTGCCAGAGAAGGGGGCCTAAACAGGACCCGCCAAGCAGACTTTCCAGTGATTTCACAATACACAAACTTGAAAAAATTTTGGTGGTGGGGAAGGAAAAAAGAAGTATCCTGCAAGATGGTGTAAAGTGTGTGCTGCATGTAAGAAGCGATGTGAAACTAGAAACATTTGTAAATTCTACGTTGTTCCACTTCACAAAGGGTCTTGTTTTGAGAAATACCATTCAGTGACGAACTACTAGACTATCTATATGCAGTTTCTGAAGTCTCGGGCTCAGGAGCATAATCTACAGCGTCAAACTATAAGTAAGAATATGTTATGGGGTTGAACATTCAAAGCATTTAAAATGTCTGGGAACTGGGGGTATTTAATTAAAAGACCATCTGGTCGGCAAGGTGTTAACAGTGTCCTGGGTACTTCCAGTGAAGGGTTTGTGGACTTGATGGGTTCATATCTGTCACACATAACATCTTTAACCAATAGGGGAATTTTAACATTTTTAGATCCACTCTTAAGTCAGTGATAAAATTTCATGCAGTGAGCTTCTTATGCAGGCTGCCAAGAATTTGACTCAGACCTACTGAGTGACCATACATGTAAATTTAGTGATAAGTTACTGTTAAAGCAGCAAAGGTAAAGGTAAAGCAGTCCCTCTATAGGCCTGGACAGGCCCTGAGTCCTCCAGGAGGTTGAGGCCTTCAGAAGGTGGCTGGTGCATAGGGCTGCCAACCTTACCACTTTTATGTGCCAATTGTCTGCCACTGTTAAAGCATATGTGGTAATTTCAGTGGTCTGCTTTGTAAAAATTTACATAATTGTTAGAACTTTATGTTGATACATATTTTAAGAAGTTACAAGAAGACTGTTGTTTTGCTGTTTTTGTTTTATTATGTTTTTAATATTGAGTGTCCATGTGGTGTGTCTTACTGAATTCAATGAGAGGTGCCTTGTTCCGAAAGTTGTTTCATAGGGCCAGACATATGGAAAGGCATGATATCATAAGTCTCACTGTACTGATAGAATAAATTACTGGATATATAACAAGTAATTGAAATGATTCACAGTTTTACTTTGTGCATTTTTTGTTTCAGTCGAGGAAAGGATGTCGTCCATTGTGTGAGGTTAAGTTGTGTCGTCAGTTGTCATCACTTTTGAGTGACTTGGATTGTTTGGAAATAAAAATTCTGACAAATACCAGATCTGCTCGTGAGAAATTGTACAAGGAGTGGGTGGAGTTCAGCAACAGGTACAGGTGTTCTGGATATTGTTCATATGTTGGTACAGGCAAAACAGGATATCCTGATGAAATTTTAGGTTCTCAAAGTAAAGTCATACCTCAATATATTGCTGCTGTTTGTTCAGTGCAGTTTGTGGTGATGTATCAAGGGTAGCAGTAAATAGAAATACAGTATTACAGGAATTTTTCTTCACAGATCTTTATGGGTGCTAAAAGAGGGTGATGCTGTACTGGGGGCTGAAATATTAGTGTTTGATGGTAGTGATTATACAGAATGCTATCTTGTGGAATATGATGCCATTTAGTTTACGTTCTCTCAAAATGTTTGTTAGTTTTTACCATACTGTAGAGTCACATTTCAGAAGAGTTTATTTTTCAAGACTTTTTTGGTTAATTTCAAAGTATCAAGAATTGGCCTTATGTATCGCCAAAGGCTTTTTAGATGCCAGTTTATTGCCAGGGATTTGTTCATTAGATTGAATATGAAAGTAGTACTTATCTAATATGCACATTTTTGGGTTATATCTCTCTTGTAATCATTTAAATTCTGGACTGCTCAAATATCACAGCCAATTTATTTACACAGTGCGGTCCAAAGGTTCCCAGACTGAATTTTTTACTGTTTTCCTACCAACACCATCTACCAGGCCGCAATTGAACTACGTAGTTGAAACCATTTCTCACAAGAGTGCAAATTGGCGTTAGTGTAGTTACAGTTGTTGTTAAGACAGAACGTCTCGCACTAACTGTTGTTATTCTGTGTCAATGTCGTGAGATGGATATTAAGGAGGAAAAACGTGTGGCATTAAATTTTGCTGTAAAGTCGATTTTTTGGCTACAAAGACTGTGGAACTGATTAAGAAGGCTTATGGTGATGCAGCATTAAGTTGAACAACAATTTTTGAGTGGCACAAACGTTTTTGAGGGGGTAGAGAGTCAGTGAAGGATGACGAACGCGGTGGTCAGCCCACAACAAATCAAACCGATGACAACGCTGCTGTCGACACAATGGTTAATGAAGATCAAAAGCGATGTCTCAGTTTATAGCAGATATACCCGGCATCCCAAAAACTGTGGTTCTATGGATTTTAAGAGAAGATTTGAAGAAACGAAAATTGTGCTCAAGATTTGTCCCACATGCACTGACACGAGAGCAAATGGACGAGCGAGTTGCCAAATGCCAAGACCTGTTAAACATGATTAACAGTGACAAGAACTTTCTGGACAAGGTTATTACAGGTGACAAGAGTTGGCGTTTTGCGAACGATCCCAAAACAAAGCGTCAGAGTTTTGAATGTGTTGGCAAACATTCTCCACGACTGGAGAAACTGCACTTCCAAAATCAAAAGTGAAGACGATGCTGATAGTGTTTTTTGACAGCCAAGGAATTGTTCACAAAAAGTTTGTGCAAGAAGGTTGCACTGTTAATGCAGAATATTATAAAGGTGTGTTAGACTGCCTAATTTCGCACATTCGATGAGTTCGTCTCGTCCTGTACTGCACTTGTGATTTTTTCCTCCTGCATGACAATGCCCTGGCGCATTGGGCAGCAAAAATTTGAGAGTGTCTGACTCAAAAACAAGTCACAACATTAAACCCCCCCCCATACTCGCCAGATTTGTCTGCCCCTTGACTGCTTCCTGTTCCCGAAGGTGAAGTTGCAGCTGAAGGGTGCAAGATTTGATACAATTGAAGAGATTCAGAAAAACCGTGACTGACCAGCTAAACAAGATTCCTGCAGAAGACTTTTCTAACACCATGAAGAAGTTGGAAACACGTGCTAGCCTGTGTATTACATCTAATGGATCCTATTTTGAATAAATAAACAAAAAAAAAACCTGTCTTCTTTTTTTAGTTTTTGTTGCCTTAGTCCAGGAACTTTTGGACCCACTGTGTATATTCTTGACTGCTTGAAGATCACAGCCTACTTTCTTTTATTCTGGGCTGATCAAACATCACAGACTGCTCATTTATGTTCCAAACTACTCAAACATCACATCGTGCTCGTTCATGTTCAGGACTGTTAAAATATCACAGCTTGTTTTTTGTATATTCTTGGCTGCTCAAACATTATGTTCCATATTACTCAAACATCACATCGTGCTCGTTCATGTTCAGGACTGCTCAAATATCACAGCTTGTTTTTTTATATTCTGGACTGCTCAAACATCACAGCCTGCTTATTAGCACATCTTCATGTTAAGGAATTCCCAGATTCCGATATCTTTCAGAAGACCAGCTGTTCTGGTAATCGTTCATAGAGAAATTACTTGGTCCATGTACGCAAATACTAGAGTACCTCAAATTGTGTTAAAACCACTTTCACATCATTTCAGATTGATTTCTAATTATATCATGCAACACTCTCTAAAATATTTGTAGCTGTTGAAAACAGGAAGGTGAGGCTTGTGAATATAAGTTGTGATCGGGCTCTGTTGGAGCATGGCAAATCCCACATTCATGTTACTGACATGACATCATTCCAAAGGGATGAATTCATGACCCATGGCCTGCACCTAAATTCACGAGGCCAGAGGAAGCTTACAATTCTTATTCCTAAGAGTTCATGTGATAACAGTGTGTGAAGTATTAGCAGTAGGTCTGTTATCACCAGTACAAGACCCTCCCCTTTTTTAGCTTAAAAGCAGAAGTACAAAGGTTTTTTAAGATGTATTGATTGTATTTACATAGAGTCTGAAACCAAGACAGAACTGTAGATTCTTCTAATTCACTACAGATCTTTCATCAAAATGTTAGGGGACTAAGAAGCAAAACCGATGGGTTAATAAATTGTGTAGCAGTAGATAACAATAATCCCCATGTACTATGTTTTAGTGAGCATCACATGGAGGAACAGGACCTGCTACACCTCACATTACCAGGCTATATATTAGGATCAAGTTTCTGCCATCAAAATCTACAGCAGGGAGGTGTGTGTATTTTTGTTTGTAGAGACCCAAATTTCAGCAAAATTAATATTTTATGTAACTGTGAAGAAAAGTATTCAGAAATTTGTGCCATTGAACTAGGGACTAAATCTGAATTACATACATTGAGCTTATACAGAGTGTCCACAGGAGATTTTAATCAATTTATAAAAAATCTAGATGATGTTTTGAAATAGCTCTATAAACCTAAAGCAGATCTTTTAGTTTGTGGAGACAAGATTTTCTCATTGAAACCAACTGATAAAAACAACTAGCCTCATTATTAGCAACATATAATCTGTCACACACAATAAATTTAGCAACAAGAATTCAAAATGACTGAAGTAGTGCCATTGATAATATATTTGTGGATAACAGTAGAATAATTTATCTTCTTTATCTCCCATAGTAAAAGTTATAAAAAAAAAAAGCTAAGAAGCAACACTGCAGTAGACTTATAGCAAAATCTAATAACAAAATAATGATAGTGAGGAACATTATGAAGAAAGAGAAAGGAAAGAGTACATTCATGGGAACAGGTTCCCACCTTACCTGTGAATGATGAAAAATCAAAGGATCCAAGAAATATAGCCAGTGCCTTTAATAATTTCTTCATAACAATTACTGAAAAATTAAACATTCAAGAGATGCTATATCAATTCTAAAAGACTCATTTCCTGGAAACTTCATCAGCATAAAAATAATTCCAATAACTGAAGTTGAGATTAAAAGTATAATACATTCCCTAGAACCAAAAAAATCATCAGATTATGATGACATAACAAGTAAAATCTTAAATACTCGTGCTTCTGTCATTAGTCACCCATGAAGCCACATTTATAATCGCTTGCTATATGCAGGTATTTTTCCTGACCTGTCTTAAAATTGCAGAAATAAAACCACTTTACAAGAAAGAAGGAAAAACTAGTATGACATATTACAAGCCTGTTTCACTGTTAAGGGTTTTTATAAGGTATTTGATTCTGAGTCAGTGTCAGCAACCAGAATTTCACCAATGGCTTCCTCCTCGAGTTGGATTTTTTCTCCTGGCCATTGCAATAGTGGACACATTTGCAGTAACCTAATGCTGCTAAGATATGAATGTCATGTACAGTGACAGCAAAACAGATCTATAGCTACAATGTGACTACTGTATAAAATTCCAGCTATTTGAGGGTGCCCAAGATGTTTTTAGTAGATTGACGGCTGTGTTGCATGTTACTACCCCACAACCCCTACAGATTACCCCAGCACTACAAGAGGCATGTTTGTGGGCCCTTCTGTAGCTGCGTAAACATCGATTTTTGTGGATATCTCCGATTTTTTAGCATTAGTTTTGTCTCAATTATATGGGTACGGTACGCCACTGACCACCTTTCTGGTCAACAACTAGAATTCGTTCCATACACCAGTGTTGATATTTCAACCCACAGTGAACTGCATGCCAAGCGATATACAAAGGCGAGCTGTGTCTTGAACAGTATTACTCACTGAGAGAACTGTGCAGTTGCTATGTGTCAACATATGAATCAGGGTTTTTGGAGGGGTTTAGGAGGTGGAGGGGGTCCATTCTGGCTACACAGAGAAACTTGGACCTTTATGGGTCCTGCAGCTTACTGAAACATTGCGGTATTACAGGTAGGAGTGAACAGAATTCCTCCAAACTTCAACACACTGTATGTGATGTCTTTATGTCATTCAGCAATTTAAAGGGCTCACTGTGCTGTGTCTTTGGAAGTCATTCGATGTTATAGGGTTAATGAGCTTCATTATCAACAATCAGGAAAATTTTCAAACAGATACATCTGTACACAGTATTAATACAAGGAATAAGCATCATCTTCATAGACCATATGCTAACCTGACTTGTTAAAAAAAGAAATTCATTTATGCTGGCTTCAGAATTTTCAACAGATTACCACATAGTCTGCAATCCTCAAGAATGATAAGACAAAATTTAAAGGAAAAGAAAAAGCCAAAAGAAAATACCGAAATACAAACTTATTTTACTCTGTAGGTTTTTTTTTTTTTGTGTAAAGATGATCTGTAATTCTGTCTTTGTAAAATGTTTATAGTATTTTCCATTGTTAAAATTGTTTATATTTGTGTATTTATGATTTGTTCCACATCGTACTGTCTCTGTGACACTGGCAGATCCATGGAATGTATGTGTGTGTGTGTGTGTGTGTGTGTACACTGCTAATTAACCATAACTAAGCGTGTGTTTGAGAAGCTAATGGCTGTGCATCTGGTCAAGAAATTTTAAGAATTTTGTAAATCTCGAGGGATCAGTATCAATATTGTCTTCAGAAGAGCTTCAGTTTTGTATGGTATTGTTGAGAGTGAGGCTGTGCTGTTCCTTTTGAATTTTCAGTGGATAAAGGCTGTTGAAATTCTAATAATACCTGCTTAATATTTAAGTTGTAATGAGGTATGTTCAAGAAGTTGTCACACTGATTAGATAAACACAGTACATACCAGATATGTTCTGTGTAACATTATCCTTCTGACATAGTGTCCTGCAGTTGTGTGATTCCAGTGATGCTTCCATTTTTTGCAGTATTCCATATGTAATTTTTAAGAAATTTGGATTGGCTGTTCTAGCCATTTTTTTGTGTTTTTTTAACTGATTCCAATTGGCATCTTGTTACATTAACTTTCCATTTTGGGGACAGGAAAAAGTCTGCTGGAGAGGGATCAGGGTCAAATTTTGGCTGTGGAACTTTAGGAGTTTTGTTTTTCATGAGAAACTTATGGACAGAGAATACTGTGTGCATGGGAGCATTGTCATGGTGAAGAAACTGGCTGTGTTATGTGGAAAGTTCTGACCATCTTTTCCATGCTGCTTTACGTATGTGACGTAAAAAGGTCAGGTAGAACTCTTGATTTAATGTTTGACCCATGGAAGTGAACTCAGTGCACCAGACCTCAACAGTCAAAGAAAATGTCAAGTGTGATCTTCATGTTCGTTCTGCTTTTGTTTGGTGATGATTGTGACTTCCACTGTGAAGAATGCTGCTTCGTTAAAAAATAACTCCACATATTGTTAACATCTTTTTGTTGTTAAGACATGCTTTTGATAATGCCAGTTTTATTGGCAAAGGATCGGTTCTCACAGTACTCTTTCTACCTGTTGTATTGGAGTATCTTCTTTATGCATAGCATTCTGTTCAGTGAAAGGGTACTTCCAAGATGCAGCACAAGTAAATTGCTTGTGTGCATCTCCTGTTACCACATGCCTTATTGTGATGGTGGTGATGGTAGTAGTAGTAGTAGTAGTAGTAGTAGTAGTAGTAATACATCAGTTGCATTTATTGTGTTAGGTACGTCTGGAGTGACATACAGGTGGTTATGGTGTTATAAATGACACTGACTTCTTTTAGATGGTTTTTACATGCATTTTCAGGTAGGAATTTAGTGTAAAAGAAAGAGATGCTGTTTTTGTTTTATTTTACTCCCTTCTATTAATCAGACAGCTGTCTCTACAAATACAGTAACCTTACTCAGCACCCATGTATTGTTCCAAAAATAATGTAAAATGTATGTCATGTATTCTGCAGTCTGTGAAGGTCAGTAAGTACAGAAGTGACATTTGCTGAATGGCTATGCAGCGCAGAACTGCATTGCATCATCCATTCCCTTTAACTGTGGTTTCCAGGCTTTTTCATTTTCAGTACACATAGTACTTGGTCATCATGGTGGTGTTTGTAGTAGAACATCATAAAAATTTGTTTTTTTAAAGTTCTCTAGTTCAGTGACTCTTCTCACTTCATTGTGAACATTAACTTGTGCTCAATTTGAGTATAAATATGTACATTGCAACAAATCCATGTTATACAACTCTCAGATGTGATGTTTCAGACCTTCTGACTACGTAGATCCAGATGAGGCATTCTGGAATAATGAAAAGGAACCAGCTGAGACATCTGAATGTCAGATTCCGGAAACACAGCTTTCTCAAACTTCAGATGTATTAGAGGACACAGAATTGCCTCAAACCCCCCAAGTAACAGATCCTGATGATACAGCTGAAGGTTAGCATTCTGTGAAAGTGAGAACTGTAGAAATGTTGCATTACACAGACACATTTTTAGGCATGTTTGCAAAATTGCAAAAAACCACCCTTAGCTTCATCATGTCTGTCTGTCTGTCTGTCTGTCCCTCCATCTGCATGGAACAACTCTGCTCCCTCTGGATAGATTATCGTGAAATTTGATATTTGAATATTTTCCAAAGTTTGTTTTGAAAATGCTACTTTCATTAACTGTTTTCAAGCCAAGTGGCTACTTTATACCACCAGTTTTAACATTCACAAATTCTGCCTGGTGCTCACAGTGCATGTGTGTGTTTTTTGTGGTTCCCAGAACAAACACCAACTTCTGCCCTCTGCAACATTAATAGATTGATTTTTGTAACCGAGGTGGAGGGTGTTTAATGTGCACTATGCCCTGAGTCTTTATATAAAACGGATAGGCTTCAGTTTTGATAGAAGCCATCCTGTTGTGTTATTCAATATTCAATAAAGTGGCTTATTCAATTTTAACACAACATCAATATATAGTCAATAATACATAGTTTTGGCTACATGTTTCGATTTTACCAAACCGTCTTCATGCCAGTATTTTCTATATAGAGGTATATTTAGTGTGTACATACATTATGGGATCCAGTAGTGTTTACATAAAATCATACCAGTTTAAAATTGTAATTTCAAAAGTTTGGATCTAGTATTCTTATAATGATATCAATCAGTATAATTTCAAGTTTAAAATCTGTTGATAGAATGTATTTTTAAAAACATGTGTAAGTACTCCTATCAGTGTGAAGGTACTTTCATAGTAAAACTTATGTCAACTTATATGCATACTGAATTCTTCTAGAACTCATGTCAAATGGACCTTCAAATAAGGTTGTGTTACACTCGGTGTATATGCACGTAGTTGGAGCCAAATTTTGTCATATGTTTGTGCATATATTCTTAATTCTGGTATAGTAGTTTATGTCACAAGTATGCTCAAGCCATCCAATAGGAGGTCAAGTTCAAGGTTGTGTATATGCACACAGTATAAACTTGTACAACTTCTATATATGCATACATGATTAATCTGTTTATATACGCAGTTTTGTATCACGTGAAGTTCTATTTAGTACGTGTACGTGTTTGCTGATGGTATGGCAAACTCCTGTGTAATTTGTTGCATGAGATTGATGTATATGTTTCTATTTGATGGGTGTTTTTTTTTTGTTTATTCTGTGTTGGATTTGATTTTTTATGCAGGCTAGAAACTTGCGCCGTGTATGTGCATGTGAGTAGCGCTTGTTTTTAAAAATACAGTCTGTCAATAGATTTTAAACTTGAAATTAAAATTTTAAACTGGTATGATATTATGTAAACACTATTGGATCCCATAATGTATGTACACACTAAATGTACCTCTATATAGAAAATACTGACCTGAAGATGGTTTGGTAAAATCGAAACATGTAGCCAAAACTATGTATTATTGACTACATATTGATGTTGTGTTAACACTGAATAAACCACTTTATTGAAGATAGGCTTCATCTTCAAAGGGTTAAAATATGACAAGCGTAACAGGTATATCCCACGAAGACCGAAGTACATTTACAATAGTCTTTCACTGAATTTTTCTTAGAATGTGAAATTTTTGAGACAAAAGTTGTAGAGAAAATCAGAACACACATTTTATGTTCAATAACTTTTTCCCAAAAATTGTTTCATTTTTGAGAGAATGTGGAAAAATGTGGTAGAGCCAGACAGGTCACAGATGACATTGTAATATGGCATATGTGTTTTGCATGCTAGATAACTAAGACTTGACACATGTGCGGGATATATAATACTTATTACTTTTCCATGGTGACAGTGGTTACGTAAACATGCGTCATTGTTACATGATATGTACATTGTGTGTCTTTTTAGATCATATTTACTGAATTGATTTATTTTAGAGGTACAGGGTTTGGTAGAGCATCATATTATAGGGTCAGGGTTTTATCTGATGCATTGGTCGCTTCCTGCTGTTCCAATTTCCTGTTGAGTTGGCAGCCACATATCTTATTTCAGTGTGTTACAGTTAACCTTTTAACAGATGGGTTGGTATTTTAAATTTTAATGCATGTTTTAAAAAAGACTTAGACTGCTTGTGGAACCAGCACACCTGTAGCCTAAATGCCTTGAGAATACATGTCCCTCGTTATGAGCTCAGACAATATAGTAATGAGTCTGTGGGCTGAGTGACCAAGGAACTGGTTTGATTGCTGGCAGGAGCAAGGAATTTTTCTGTTCTCCAATCACGCACATCAACTGTGGGTCAGGTCCCACCCAGGATCCTATTTAGTCGGGGGCATGAAGCTGACCACTTACCATATACTGCATGGAAGTATACATCCACTGCCCCTTATGCCTTCGTGGTGTGGTTTTGTGGTGATGTTTTCCATTTCTTGGATTGTATGGAAAATTTCCCCATGGTTGTACCTCTTCAATTTTTTAGTAGTGTGTGGGTTTGAGCTATATATTCTGTGTTTTATCACATTATGGTCTTCTGAGTTGCTACACCATGCAGTATACATTTGTTTCAACATTTCAGAGGAACTTGCTGCCTGCATCTTCAGGTTGGCATGAATTTAGTTCAGGTTGTGTGATGAAGTGAATGTATTGCCTAATTTTTTTGTCATCCATTGTGGACTCCAGAAGGTCAAGAGTTGATTTTGTCATTCTGTTGTCATGAACATCTTTTCTATTTCACTCTGAAAAGGAGGAGTATATATCTTAATCTAGACATTAATATACGTCTGACTCAGTCATTTGTCACATCCAGTGTTGTGTCTTCTATAAGCATCCTTTTCAAAGCCAGCTGACTGTCTTGCACTTTGATGGATCAAAATGATCCATGTTTCATGTACAGCACTTGGAAACAAGTAACTGTATGTTGTTGGCAGCCTCATGCAGTGTTGTATTTTGCCTAGTCAAGAAGTAAGGATTTTGCCTGCTGTACATTCAGCTGTCCATGATAAGTGGGTCCCTGTCACCATGGCATGGTGTGTCCCGGGGTTGTGGATGAGGGAAAGGCCTCCAACATGGAGGGTAACTGGGAATATTTTGCATAAGCAGTCATGGACAGCAGACAAGGGGGTGGTCCTCCAGCTGGCAGATTGGGTGAGGTACTAATAACTCCTCACCGTAAAAACTGGCCTTGTTACAAAACACATACGTTTGCCTCAGATCTGGACTAATCCTTTGGTATGACCTAAGCAATAGAAAAAGGACATGAGATTGGATACATGGAATTATAAGGAGCCTGTGGAGGTCAGGTTCACTTACAACCATAGCCAGGGAATTAGCAAGGTATAAGCTAGATTCATTGGGTGTACGGGAATTTAGCTGGGACAAAGGGGGCAGTATAAGAGCAGGGGATTGCATTTTTTTTTCTATAGAAAAGGAAATGAAAAATCATAAGTTGAGGAAAGTTTTTTTTTTTGTTCACCGCAGAATAGTATCAACAGTTAAGAGAGTAGAGTTTGTTAGTGATAGGATGTCATATATAGTTATGAGAGGTTGCTGGTGTAATATAATTGTTTATGCATGCAACAAATGAGGGGAAAAGTGATGATTCAAAAGACCATTTGTATGAGGAAATAGAGCAGGTTTTTGATCATTTTCCTAGATACCATATGAAAATGCTATTAGGAGATTTAATACTAAACTGGGAGGACCGTATATTTTGAAACCAAAAGTCGGGAAGGAGAGTCTGCATCAGGATAGTAATGGTAGTGGTGTTAGAATAGTAAACTTTGCCACATCAAAAAATCTGGTTGTTACAAGCATGATGTTCCCTCACCAAAACGTACAAAAATACACCTGGACTTATCATGATGGAAAGACTCACAACCACATTGATCACATATTGATAAACAGGAGATGGCATTCGAGTATGCTCGATGTATGATCTTTCAGGGTAGCTGACTGTGATACTGATCACAATCTGGTGGTTGCGGAAGTTAGGGAAAGAAGGGCAATAAGTAAACAAGCAGCACAGAAGTTTGATGTGGGAAGATTTTATCTCAGAAAGCTAAGTGAGCTGGAGGTATCAGATTAATACCTCAAACAAGTTTGCAGTTTTGGAGAACTTGAATGATATCGAGGACATAAACAGCACTTGGGAAAACATTAAAGAGAATATCAGTACCTCAGCTAAAGACAACCTAGGTCTGTGTGACTTGAAGCAGCATAAACCACGATTTTTAGATCAAAGAAGCAGGCTAAAGTACAGTGGTTACAGGAGCCAAACCAAAACAATGTAGATAATATAACAATGTAATATGGGCAGCTAGTAGCCATTTCAGAAACAAAAAGAAGGAATATCTGAAAGCTGAAATTGATGGACCTGAAATTAACAGAAGATAAAAAATATCAGACTTGTAGAGGGGCATCAGTGACTTTAAAAGGGGTGACTAGGCTGGTACTAATATCGTAAAGGATGTGAAGGGTGGTGTGGTTACAGACTCCCACAGTATTTTGGCTAGGTGGAGGAACCATTTCTTTCAGCTGTTAAAGGAACATGAGGATAATGATGTTAGACAGACAGAAATATATACAGCAGAGCCACTAGTGCCTGATCACTTTGAGATTGTGATGGCTATTGAAAATTTAAAAAGACACAAATCACCAGATAATAGTCAAATCCCAGCAGAGTTGATTAAGGCATGGGTAGAACAATTCACTCTCAGATCCATGGTCCCATAAACATAAAATTATTAATTCTCTTTGGAATAAGAAGGAATTGCCTGAGGAGTGGAAGGAGTTGAACGTTATACATATTTCTGAGAAGGGTGATAAAACAGATTGTAGTAATTATGGAGGCATGTTACCTTTTGTCAACTACCTTCAAAATTTTATCCATCATCCTGCTGTCAATGTAAACTCCATATGCAGAGGAAGTTATTGGGGATCATCAAGGTGGATTTTGATGCTACAGGTCAGCTACTGGTCATATATTGTGCATTTGTTAAATACTTGAGAAAAGTGGGAATAGGATGAAGCAGTGCACTAGATATTTATAGGCCTCAAGAAAGCCTATGATTCAGATAGGAAGGAGGTCTTGTATAATATTCTCATTGAGTTTGGTATTCCCATGAAATTGGTACGGCTAATAAAAATGTGCCTGAATTAAACCTATAACAGAGTCAGGGTAGGCAAACATTTGTATGACAAGTTGCCTATTAAGAATGGTTTGAAACAAGGAGATACTTTATCACCATTGCTTTTCAACTTTGCTTTCGAGTATGCCATTAGGAGGGTTCAGGCAAACCCGGATGGCTTGAAATTAGATGGTACACATCAGCTTCTGGTTTATGCTGATGATGTTAATATATTGGGCAGAGGCACACATCCTAGAAAGAAAAACACAGAAGCTGTAGTAGTTGCTAGTAAGGAGATTGGACTAGAAGTAAATGCTGATAAAACTTAAGTACATGGCCATGTCTCGATCATAATGCAGGACGAATTCATGATATAAAGATTGATAATTGTCCTTTGAAAGGGTGGAACAGGTCATATATTTGGGAGCAACCGTATTGAATCAAAATTCTATTCAGGAAGAAATTAAGAACAGGTTGAAGTCAGGGAATGTTGGCTATCATTCAGTGCAGAATCTTTCATCTTCCAGTCTGCTATCCAAAAATATAAAGATTAATAAGATGTATAGAACTATAATTTTTCCTGTCATCTTGTATGGGTGTGAGGCTTGGTTACTGACATTGAGGGAGGAATGTAGGCAGAGGGTGTTTGAGGATAGGGTGCTGAGGAGAATATTTGGGCCTAAGGGGGATGAGGTAACAGGGGAGTGGATAAAACTACAAAATGGGAACTTAATGGTATGTACTCCTCACCAAATATTATTCAGGTGATCAAGTCAAGATGATTGAGATGGCCAGGGCGTGTAGCACATATGGGGGAGATGAGAGGTGTATACAGGGTTTTGGTGGGACGTGAGGGAAAGAGGCAACTTGGAAAACAGAGATGTAGATGGGAGGATAATATTAAAATGGATCTACAGGAAGTTGGATGGGGGAGCAGGGACTGGATTGATCTGGCCCAGGATAGGGACAGGTGGTGGGTACTTGTAAGCACAGCAGTGAGCCTTCGGGTCCCATAAAATGTGGGGAATTTCTTGACTGACAGTGTACTTGTTAGCTTTTCAAGAGGGGCTCTTCTCCATGGAGTAAGTAAGTAAGTAAGTAAGTACTTTCAGCTGTGGTGCACTTGAATTGCTGAGTGTAAGATCGATGTAATCATTTAATTTCAATACATAAAACTTACATATATAAACTACCATGGTTAGAAAAATAATGGAATGGAGATATTCACTGTAATCATATTGAACTAGTTATTGGTACTGTTGAAGACAGAACACAAACCAGTTGCAGTAATAGCATTTCTTGTGGTTTGTCGCAATGGGAAATTAGAGTGTAGTCCCTTTTTGTAGCAAGCAATTCAAGAATTGTTTGTTAAATAAAGGATCGTAAACAAAAGTTCATTAAAACAGGCAGATAGTTTCAAAACTTCATAAATGGGTAAATGTATTAATTGTTAATAATCTGCTTTTCATCTGAACTTTGAGCTTAAAAATGTATTTACCACAACTTACATTATGACCAGCTGCAGAATGAGTCACTTGGATAGAAATGTTCATGGGCATGAGAAAGCCTCTAGAAATTCAAGTGTGCGTAGTATAGGATAAACTTTGTGGCTGTCTGGACCAGTTGGATGTGTCAGGATTTGTGGATTAGGTTACAGTGATACCTCGGCTAACGAAGATTTTTTTCGCTGTTTTTCGGACTCGGCTAACGAATATGGATTCGACTAACGAATGTTTTAGTGGATGCGCGCGCTAACATAAAGCA
>JGI20166J26741_12162250_pt1 | contig 18347 bp, 10 predicted proteins | sample TergutCu122P5_FD_26741 | JGI IMG/M metagenome (IMG submission 26741)
TAGTTAAAAGAGTCTGCTTAGAATGTAACATTCCGCAGCGGACAGAGACCGCAGTCCGCTGCGGCAGACCGCGTTCTGTGTGGCCGGACCTTTAATCTCCGCACAGGATGGACGCAAGTAACCAGCATCACTCTCCCATCGCTGTACCCTTGCGAATAGCGCTACCGATACCCATTCAACAGTAGCGTGGATGAGCCAGTCATGACTTTACGGCTAAGAGGAAAACCTTTGCCCATGCCGGGAGTCAAACCAGCCCGTAGCCAAATCACGCTAACGACTACCCTGCCCCCTCTCCCTGCAAACAGTTCAAATTGCATGGCCGCAAGGTGTGTATATATTAATATTTCTCATCACTTCACATAGCCTTTCCACGCGACTGAGAGCATCTAACACAGACAGCAATCGTCTGCAGAACAATAGCAACCATGCACAATTCATAACTTCCTACTCTCCAGACCGGAGAATATAAACCACAATGCTACAGAAAACAGAAAATACATGTTTGTAAGCTGTTCATTTCCCTTGACTGACAAATAGTTCCAGTCTATTTCATTCAATATCGCTAAAATGCATAAGAACTTGGATCTGTCTGCACAACGTATGTTTAGCCTACCATAACCAGAGAATAAACGACAAGGCATGAAGTATGAAATGATGAGGAAAGCGAAAGTGATGGGTCTAGCCCCTAGCTGTCACTGACAGCAAACGTCGCCGCGTATTGGTTAAAGAAATGTTTCGTATGCGGAAAGGCCCCCAGCTCGAATCTCAATCCGGAAACCGACTATCATGACTGAGTAGTTCCGCGTTCCGTTCACTCCCCCTAGGCAGATGCAGAAATACGGCCTTAAGATAAGAAGGACTCCTTGCTTGTAACATGCATTCTAATTTAACATCAGCAGTTATCCTATGAAAATTTGAGGCTGCCAAACCGGTGCTGATAAAGATTTCGTTCTTCCTCGATCTCCGTGTAGATTGGTATATAGGTACTAACGTTTCAGTGAAGCCTTCGTCCTCCTTCTTCAGGGTAATCCAAGAACACAACTCTGTAAAAAGAGACAGCAAGATCATCCAAAATTTGGTACATATACACCAATCCAAATGGCGTCGTGCCTCAGAAAACGGAAATCCTCAATTATTCGATTACTTGACACTACGTAATGCAAGTGGCAGAAAAGCCGTCGTTAAATCAAGATCAATATACCCTTCAGGTAACCCGATCAATTCAACTCGAAAGTGATCTAAGGTAATAACAACTCAGGGCTAATAGTACTAAGGAACACAAACTTGTTGATCAACCGTACACCTTGGTGTGTGAAGTCTATCAGTAAACCATGGATGATAGACCAGAAGACAGAAGTCCGAACCACGATCACTCAATCACAAAATCGTGATTCGATTTATCTAGTGTTATTATTATTATTATTATTATTATTTGGAATAGTCTCAGATTGTGTCCATTGCTGTTAAACATCCAGACTATGGGCTTTAACCAAATATCTGTTAGGGGGTTGAGTCAGGGAATACTGAAATGAGTGTATAAGCCAGGAATATGGTAAACTGATATGATTAGGGGTTATTAGCTTCCTTGTCAGCCTCTTGCCCCGGCCGCTTTCCCCCTAGGGAGATGGCCTCGGTATCCACTAACAGAAGGTTGGGTGGGTGCCAGAGCCGGACTGGACACGGGAGAAAAAGATCTCTTGCCTCTGTTGCCAATCAAACCACGAATCCTCGATCGTCCAGCCCGTAACTGAGTCACTATTCCGACTGAGATATTACGGCTCCCCTTTGTAATCCCAGTAGTTAATAAAAATGTCTTTCCAGATGAGAACCAATCATATGAAGATAACTACAGACCAAATCCCAGACGTATATATATATATATATATATATATATATATACACTGCAGATAAAGAATAGTGTCCAATACGGTGAAACGAATCGAACACCACCACAATCCATTGCATAACCGACATCACGAAAAGCATTAGCAGTTTCTCCAACTACACTGTGCCAAGTTACATATCACTTGTCGTTTCCCAGCAAACTGGTGTTAAGATTAGCTAGATAAATGATATATTCCACACTATCTACTTACTTTCTCCGCCTGCCTACTTACTGCATTTGTTTGAAATTCTACCAACATCATTCCTTCAGACGAAACAGCAGCTCTGCATCATCATTACAGCTGACACACTCAACTATGTCACAGTCCCATTTTCCAACACTGCGTGTCACTCTTAATGTATTTCCCATTCTTTGTTTTCAAGCACCACAGAAGTAGTGTCAGGACCGTTCACACTGCTGGACCGGTTTGCCCCCTACCCACACAAATGCCAAGAATACTTACTGCCTTCCTTCTTCCTCCTCTCCTCAGCACAATCACTCCATCTTTTTCCAACTCTTGACATCGTACTGCAAGTGCAATCATAGTTCCGTTTCGTCTCAAGACACAAGTGACAGACCTTTTAATAGTGGATTTGATATTGGAAGACCTACAAAATATAAGGACACAAACCGCTGTAAAGACTACACTTACTTCAACGAACAGCCGTTCGGTATATATTTAAGAAAGGTGAAGTCTTTTTATAGCAATGTCAGTGGGTTAATCAGCACCACAACCGCACATGGGAAGAATTTTAACATCACCAGAATTTAATGAGAAAGGAAGTCAGAATTGAGTCAAGTGACTATGCATATTTGGGACGAGTTCTGTTGTGCTTATTTCTTAGTTGTCTAACTGTGAATATACGGAAAGTGTGCAAGCTGGAAGCGGACTGTTCGGTCATGGTTTCGATGAGAATGAACCCCGCAATCAGACTCTACTGGGTCATCTGGCTAGCGGCAAGGCATCTTCAGACCTCGGGCCATCAGAGATCATATGAGCCGTTCCAAACAACGGTAAGTACTGTTGTGACAAATGAAAGCCAGTGCTGTACAGGTTTGCGCAGGTAAATGGCACTGGCGGGAGAAATGTGACACGTCTTTATGAGCAACTAAGATAAAACGACATGTCAGCTAAGTGCCAGATAGTACTTTACGTGGCCAAAAATATTATCATACTGAATTTAGCGTCTTTTTTAAAGAAATTCCCAAATTCATTAAATTAAAAATAAAACGGAAAGACAGCCAGTATAACTGAGTAATAAAATATTAAGTCCACCTATCTAACACATGTTCGTTTGTTACACTGAAGTTTATTGTACACTCTCCTCTTTCTCGTGTAGGCCTTTTAGTTGGTTAAATATTTAGTTACGTACAGTGCATTAAACGGCGTTTACTTGCTGTTTTCTATCTTATTACTGATAAATCAACGAATGGAGAATGAAAATAAAGTATTACTTGAAGCTTATGAAAACACAGTGAAGTCTAGATATGTAAAAAAGAAATGCAGGACATTACATCAAACAATAAAATTCCGAATGGATTTGATTTTTTCCTTCAATGTTGCTACAATAAATTATTAAAGCTACGCGGCCATATTGCCGTCCATCTGATATTTATAATAATACTTCATATTGATTCCCGTCAAGCAAGAACATAATGTGTGAAAATACAAATCATATAATGCAGATATATATGAGGAAGTATATTTATGTCACACGGTGTAAATGTACGCCATAGTTTGGTTGTCGGATGAAGACATAACGCGTTATTATTAATACACTGTTGTTATAATCACGTACCAAGATATACCACTGTACCACTGAGAATAATCAGATTCTAGGAGAACAAAAAGCCTCATTGTTATATAAGAAAACAGGATAAATTTCTTAAGTAATCAGTATGAGGAACTAAAATATCTTCTGTATTTTCAACAGATATTGGTCTTAATGTCGAATTCTACGCACAAAATTTCCGAACGTAAGCACATACCCATTTGTTCCTTCAAACAGATTTTAATAGCACAAATTACTTGCATTTTGTAGCATATTTAAAAGGCAAAAAATAAATAATACATCATACGACTTGAAATTGTGCTTCGAAGTGACACAGGCTTCCTGGCCGAGAATCCAAAGACATATGAATCATATTTAAGCCTACATGTACAGCTATACGGAGAAGAAATGTCAAGAAATCAGTTAGTACTACATCAAACTGAGGCTATACCATCACGATTCCTCAGTCTGGAAAAACTTCTTATAATTCTTTTACTTCTCTCATTACTCCATGCTGAAGTGACCGTTTTTTCCTTGGCCTGTTTAGAGAGGAGGTAGAGCACTGAAATAGCAAATACAGTGACCCCCACGTTACAATCATGTTTTTAATAACTAACACACATTTTCTACTGTTTACTGCTCCATGCCATCTCGTCGTCGAGAAGGTCTCTAAGAAGATCCGACAAGTCTCCATTTTAAGGAATATTATCAGGAAGAATGAATAAAATTGAAAAAAATAAAAATGGGGACAAGATTTTTTCGGGGCATAAGTCGTATTTCGAGGACTGTCCCCGAAAATCCGGGACGAATGGCTACCTTACTCCATGACGGAAATTCGAATGCCGCTCGAGTCAAGGACGTGTTCTTACAATTTTCTGTGCTGTGATAACCCTGTCAGGAGATAGTAGGTTTCTATACGGATTCATAGCAAGGTAAAAAGCAATCCCTGCCCAGGCCCTGAGGGTTCCAGAAGTTGAGGCTCCCACATTTCATGACAATCGCACAAGAAGGTGGTAAGGTTGTCAGCCCTACGCACCGGCCACCTTTACCCCAGGAAATATTCCTGGAACTCATTTCTGTTATATGCTGATACTATCGCGGGAATCGAAACCACGACCTTCCGGCTTGTAGCGCAGTCCCTTAACCAACTGCGCCACCGCGTGCCCCATAATGATCAATCGTTTCAGAAATTAGTTTTCAGTCCACAGAGAACACGCTGTAGCTGACGACGAAGTTATCGCATCCGCTTAATGTTACATTTTTGAGTCATCGCCGTTTGTTAGTTCAAATTACTGTATCGAACTTCCTCTTATATGTGTGTCTCACCCGACGGGGCACGAGGTGGCGCAGTTTGTTGAGGCATTGCGCTACAAGGTCGCGGGTTCGATTCCCGATGGCGTCACTGGAATTTCTGACACAATCCTTCCGGCCGCACTATGACCCTGGGGTCGACTCAGCCTCTAACAGAAATGAGTACCTGGAATATTTCCTGGGGTAAAGGCGGCCGGTGCGTCGGGCTGAAAACCCTACGACCTTCATTTGCCGATTGTCTTGAAATCTGGGAGCCTCAACCTCCTGGAACCCTCAGGCCCTCTCCAGGCCTGTAATTGCTTTACCTTTATCTATTTTTTACCGTCTCACACAACAGGCATTCGTGACGAAGTCCACTAGACGGTGACAACATAGACAGACGTGAATACAATCAACAGACAACCGTTTCAACGAAACTTACGTCAGGTCGTCTCCTATAATTCCATTCACACAGTCGACATCCGTCACAATTTTAAATGTTTCGTGTCACAGCATATTTTACAACCGCCTCGGTTATTTTAAAAGAAAATGTCTCACTTTAAAACGCACAGCCCCGTACCGAAGAGCGCTTTATTGATTCCACGTCACCCAGTAACCTTGAAACAGAGCACATGACCTACCGGCGGCACGCTCTCAGAATATGGGCTCACGCATCCTGTACACAGGGTGGTTCGTATGGCATTTAACAACAGTCTATCAACTACAAAAGTCACTAAGAGGCAAAACGACAGTATGGTTATATCGAGTAACCACGACGGTTGGTGTAATACGTACAAGAACATGTTGTAAAGACCAACCCACAGGCTTCGGCTAATGTAATTTTTAGGTGAATATCATCGTTGTGTTCAATAATCAATAGAATATACATATAATTTCACAGTCTAACAAAACTTTTTATTTATTAATTAATTACAATTAAAAGATAATTAAATCATTTATAACAGCAACATGTTTCACACACTCTTATAGAGTCATCTTCAGGCTGAGCCCTAAAAACGTGTTATACACAATTAACAATGTTTTATACAGTACGAGATTTCGTTTACATGTTATTGATATATACTATGAATTAAAAATAAATGTAATTTCAAATACAAAATAACGTGGAAAATCAAAATCAATGAGTCAAAGTCAGCATATCTAACTTTTAAATTACGAAACGATCCAAGCCCACCAATCCATTTCAATGATGTAGAAATACCACCAGCTGCAACAGTAAAATACCTAGGGTTGCACTTGGACAATAAGTTGAACTGGAAGGATCATATCGTCAAGAAACGAAAACAAATGGACCTACAACATAAAGAACTCAATTGGTTACTTGGAAGGAAATCTCACCTATCAGTAGACAATAAACTCCTGCTGTACAAATTCATAATTGCACCTATATGGACATATGGCATTGAATTATGGGCCTGTGCTTGCAAGTCCAGTATCGCAGTCATATATAAATGCCAGTCGAAAATATTAAGAGCAATTGTTGACGCCCCACGGTATGTAACTAATGATATGATTCACAAAGACCTAGGTATTCCAGCTGTACAAGAAGTCATCCACGAAAGAAGTATTAAGCACCGCACAAACTTAGAATCACACTCCAACCCATTACTTCAACCCCTTCCACGAGATAATGTCATACGAAGACTAAAAAGACGGTGGCCAGCTGACCTGTAATATGGTCAACGAGATCTCCTCGCTGGAGGGGAACTCATCACGCTAGTAAGTCTACAAGTTAGACTCGCAGCCAGCACATTAGCTTATAGAATACTTTGTACTCTGATTGCTGATTTAAAAAATATATAAAAAATATAAACTAACATAGGTAATAATGTTAAAGGTTATAAGAAATAAGATTTAAAATGTAGGGAGAATAATAGACTAATGTTTTTAGAATTGTATGTTGTGATATTAATGAAGAATTATATTATCCAGATTTTTGGATGTAATATCGTGATTTAATTATATTTTAATTGTAATTACGTAATAAAAAGTTGTGTTAGACTGTGACATTATATATATACACATACATACATACACACACACACACACACACACACACACACACATATATATATATATATATATATATATATATACGGTATACAGCCTTCCTATAGATATGAATGTAAGAAACTTCGTACGCAAGGCAAAATAAGATACGTTATCACGCTCTTCCTTCCACCTTCTTCATCCCTTCATGCTTTTCTCCCTTTCAGGCCGTTAAATTAAGGATTACGATACACACCAGCTATTGTGAATGTAACTTTTGAATGGAAATACCAGAAAATAAGGACGTTAGACAGGAAATTTCTGTGTTTAGGGTGTGACGCCGTGTATATTGATAGGCGAAACTTGATGCCTCCATTTTCATGGTATTCTAAGAATACTGAATTTCGCCGAAAACATTGACGTTAAAATAAGTGAAACGAAATGTTGGTACATATCTACACGACGTCATTTCGCAGACGATAATCTTTATCAGGACATACACTGTGGTACTTGAGCCACGTTTACCATAACGTAGAGCAAAGAATGAAATATTTTAATAACAAAGAGATTGGGGCCCTTCTAATTGAGCGTTATTAAACACGTGACGAGAGTCTGTGACGCATCAACAACAAAAATGGTGTGCAAACATAAATGACATGAGGATCCATCATCATAAGTCCGAGAGACATAAAAGCTGAGCACCGCTCATGTACAGTACGTAGATAGCATTTACAAAATACTGAAAGTTTGTTGCCACTTCAAATCGCACAATCATTACAGAAGAATGCGGACATGATGACGCACAGATACACGGATGAAACGTTAGCACACGGATAATCAATAAATGGCATTAATTACAATCAACAAACACTTTTAACAACGCCAATACATTACAGCACCTAATGAGATACGCCATGAGACAATCCCCCTGAAGATATCGCAATTGCAGAAATATTTTCAACTAAATTTACTCACGGTTTCGATGTCAATATATTCTTTCGACACTTCCATTACGTTCAAAACGCAATTTTAACTTGTAAGACAACAGCATTGGCAACTATCTACGTTATCCGGTGTTCGAATCCCAGCAATGGACAGAGATTTATATCTTGTTTCAAAGGTCTAGACCAATTCTGGGGCTTGCCCAACCACCTACTGAATGGATAAAAAGGGCTCTTCCTCCGGAGGTAAAGTGGCCAGGGTGTGGGACCGCTAACTCACCTCCAACTAGTGTCGGGACTAAGAATATGTGGTGCTTTACCTTCTCTCCTCCTTTACCATACTACAACAATCATGACAACGGTAACTATATTACTATTTAAAAATTAAAAGTGCCAATATCTACAGAGTAATATTTAAGTAGCTACTTAATACGGATGGTTTAATACTCTTCTTCCTCAAAATGGCTATTTGCCTGCCGAAATATGTAGGGGCATATTTCGAACAGTTCCAAATAACCAAATGTTGCACTATTATTTTCTTAATATACAATATATTTGCAAATAAAAAAATAAATACGGGTCTTCTCCGCAAGGATTAGTTTAGAGAGGGCACGTAATTAAAAACCATCACGTGTAACAATCTTGCATGAAAACAGCCACCTCATTGTTCGTACAAAAGAAGAATTGTGTCATTTCTACACAATTCCAAGCGCTGTCTAAATGCATGTACCATTTTTACAGCAGGGTCCAAACAATGAAATAAAAACATCTGGAATGAACAAAATTTGATAAACTGCAACAACAGACGTCAGACTGCTATTATTTCCAGCTGAAAACAAAGGCTTTTACTGGGGCTAAAAACAATCAATCACTTTTATGCAGCACTTTTTGACAGCTTCGCCGTTGTTAGTGCTATGTGTAGGAATATTGTCATACCCTACCTTTTCAACCCGCCACCAGACCAAGGCAAAACTTGTGGATTAGAAAATGGAATCTCTTCAAGTACATCTCAGATTTATAGTGGGGAAATTAACACATGGTGTGGACGAGAGACGTAATTCTGAAGCGAATTGAGGGTCGCGGCAGTTGGTGTGTTACTACAAAACTAAGCGAGAAGTCAGTTTGGATTCCGAGAACGGAAATAACTGACAGCAGTGAATCAACAGCGATGGCGGCAATTATTGTATTCACTTTAAAACTTTATGCAGACTACAAGTGTAACCTTCAGAACATCCAGGATATTCACTCGAGTACTTCACGGTCATTCTGTCAGAAATAATAGGTCTACGTCAATTCATTCATTCATTCATTCAGTCAGGCAGTCAGTCAGTCAGGCAGTCAGTCAGTCAGTCAGGCAGTCAGGCAGTCAGTCAGTCAGTCAGTCAGTCAGGCAGTCAGTCAGTCAGTCAGTCAGGCAGTCAGGCAGTCAGGCAGTCAGTCAGTCATTCTAGTCTGTCTCACGACTGGTCCATAGCCTCTTCCAAAACGAGTTCTCAATAGGGCGCGATCTGGTGTTCCCTCTTTAAATTTTAAGTATCTTTCCTTTTCCTTAAGGACGTCCAGTAGCTGCTTATGTCTTCTTCCTCTTCTGACCTTCCTCTAACTTTCCTTCAAAAATGTGTTTCAGAAGACAGTTCCTACGCAAGATGTGACAGATACAGATACAGATACTCTTTCTTATTTTTATTGTATGAAGGATGTTCCTTTCCTACATAATACTTAATTTTTCACACTATCGGTCCAACCGATCTTTTCCGTCCATCTCCAGCACCACATTTTAAAACTCTCCAGGTATTTCTGGTCTACTTTCCGAGGTGACCAAGTTTCAACACCATACAAAGCTATGCTCCAACTTTACTGGTTTCTTCCCTAAATTTAAGTCTAATTTGCTGGTGAAAAGAGCCTTTATCTTGTTGAAGGCTGCTGTTGCCATGGCAATTCATATTAAAAATAAGGCAGTATAACGTAGATTCTCTTCGTGATTCGACGTTCATAACTGCAAATAGCGGTTCGCTGGCGTTCGGTACGTGCCGCTTCAATTCCATATCTGAAAGCCAATTACTCCGATTATTACTTTCGTAATTCTCCTCAGATATTTCCGGCCAATGTAGAAAAACCAAGTTTTTCGAAATACCTTCCAACATAAAATTTAAAATAGATACAGTTTAGTAAATGTATTTAAATAACCTACAGAACAAGAACATCCAAGAGCACTGCGAGGATCGTCACAAGAAAGAAAGAATATCAGTACGTAACTATCCCAACGTACGAATAGTAATTACAGTGGAAATAGACTTATTCAGATTAATTGGAACGGCGAGACATCCAGATGTGCAGAAAATCTGGGTAATTGGATTTTTCTTTGAAAATAGGCTACATTGGCAGTTTGAATTTCGGCTGTTAATATTTACAGCATGTACCTGGGTCTAAACCCTGCAACCACGCCTATTTTGGAGTTCTAGAAGCCACAACACTGTACTGTACTTGATCTGACAACCGGTAATTTCAAGGCAAGTTAGTTTTATAGAATTCTCGACAAATTACCCGAAGGGCCAAGCCGATCCGGATAATTGGTGAACCGGATAACTAGCGTTCGGATAAGTGATGTTCCTCTGTATTCGCTACATTACAAAGCTGTATCAGCAGCAGAAGTTACGAATGGACGGCGTCGGCCGAACCGAAATGACGGAAGGAGTAGTCGCATGATTTTCTGACAAAATCATTTTACTAAGGATCTTAACTGATCGACAGAAAACGAACGGTTCAGAGACCTTCTGTTATCTTGCTCCGCTATGACAATGAATACGAGGGGAAAACACCAAAACAATGACTACTCCAGTTGGAAGACAAAACGACAGCTGCATCACGGCACTTGCCTTCGCTCACAGAAACCCGTTTACAGTACGTCAAGAAGACAGGATGACTGTTCCTGTCTTATTCTGGGCTCTGAGCTAACGACGCGTCACAGACGCTTCCTTCCAAACACAAATTATTCACTACGTGTACCTATTAACCTACTAAATCTCAGTCGAAGACAAACGACCTCTGCAGTTGATACAAACGCGTTAAATAAAGTAAGAGCAACGATAATAAACTTGAGGAATTTAATTTTTCCTTAATGCATAGTGTACGGGTCCACGTTGTATACAATCACATCAGAATTTATTCCATGAGTACGTTTAGATTATTTTTATTTCAGAGTCCATAGAACCCCCCAGACAAAACGGTAATGTTTTGGGATCACTTCTGATTAAGGACCAGCCTGGGCCCTTAATTACGTGTACAGAACCTGCGCCAGCTACAATGTTAAACTATTTAATTGAGGAAGCGCTGAACTACGCAACGCGGTAAACTTTCTGAGTGTCGACATGTAAGGCATTATCAGTAAACGAACAAAGTAGCAATCCTGATTCCAATTTAACTTTCAGTATAATAATAAAACTTCTTGTGGTCATTTTCATGCTGCCAGCCCGAGTTGATAAATCGCCACGGATACCCTGTGGAGATTCACACACTCGTCACAGAAGACGGCTATGAGCTCACACTCCATCGGATCCCCTACAGCACCAAATACCGTCGACATCACTACCCTTCACAGAACAACCCTTTCAACTCTAATGAAGTTGGAATAGAATTGGGGTCACCGGAAGGTGTGGAGGCTAAGCCCCGAGGAGAAAGAATGGACTACACTTTTGATACAAGAGGAAAGCCTGCAGTGTTCCTTCAACATGGAGTATTGGCTAGCTCCCTGGATTGGGTCCTCACTGGTCCTCACAAAGCTCTAGGTGAGTGGTGGAAAGTTACAAGCGATCAGTAAGTGTTTTATAACATGGTAAGAGGCTTAGGCAAGAAGAGACAGCTGGACCAGCACTATATACTTACAGAAAAGCCCTTTCAGAATGCGACAACCTTCTTCCACATACTTAACATCATTCTTCAACACACGTTATTAATTGTACGCTGTCATTTCTATTTGGCTAAGAACGTTACAGAATGCTCAGGAGAATAATCGGACCAATAAGTGATCAAGTAGCAGGAGAACAGAGAAAATCGCATAATTTGTACTCTTCACGAAATTTTTCAGGGCGAACAGATCAACGACGATGTGTTGGTTGGGACATGCATTACGTATGGGAAAATGAGAAAATATTACAAAATTTTAGTTTGTAAATTTGACGAGTAACTTGGCAGACCAAGATGCTGATTTGAGGATTCCGGGGGGGGTGGGGGGGGGGAACTGTTCCGTTACTTGCCACACAGGTATAGAGGGGAAGTCTAGCCACTCTCGACCCCGGCGCTAAAATGGGGTGGGTGGTCAGGCCATGAGACGGTACCCATTGTACAGGGGGTTGGTGGGCCTCAGGGCCGAAAAACCACTCCCCCATTGGAGTACAAACTCCGAACCGTCCAGCCCGTAGCCAGTCGCTATACGACTACGCTATCCTGGTCACCTGGATTCACTGGTACGTGAAATGATTATTGTACAAGTCCGATGCTAAGTAGCAATCGTAACAGGCTTCGCAGCCGTGTTGATGAGTTCTCAGTTTTTCTGAGAAGTGACGTTGTGTAACTGGGAAACTGGTTCCCGGAGTTTCGCGACGGCTCATCCTCATGGTCGAAATATCAAAGAAGAATTAGGTATTTCAGTCCTTGGGAATGAAACCACCACGTTGAGTATAAACTCCGGAAACCAATTACCTAGCGACACACATTCCCAAGAGACTGACGATTTCAACAGTCGAAACATTTCACACAGCACCTCCCTCTACCCAAAATCAGTCAATGAATCCTTAGAAGGTATCAAATATGGCACTAATGACTTCTCTTTACCTATCATTACAAGAGCTTACGCTTCACCATTGAATCAGCCAGTCCGCCACGTAGCTTAGATAGGTCTACAGACGGAAGACATATGTATGAAAATTACAACCAACGAGTGGAAACGAACAAATTTAAGGATCTAAATCTCGTGCCTCACTTTTACATTTTTCTTCAGATGATACGTCCTGACGCTTCAAAGTTACACAGAAATTACTTGTGTTGAGAAGCGTCATCTTCTCCAGCGTCAACTTCCTTTTCTAATGTAATATAACAAACGTAGAATTTCTCAGGGTTGGAGAAATTGTTACAAAGTAATAATGAAAACGCGGAACTACTAATATTCACAATCCGATTATTTATTTCCGCTGTCAACAAGATGGTGTGGGTGGAGCAGAGGAAACTTATATCATGGAGATCTTCCACTTGTGTTCCATTCCGTTCCGTTTTCATAAAGTGAGAAAGTTGAAGTTTCCACCTGCCTCCAAGATGTTTCATTCTGACAGTTTGGTGACGGCGCATTTAGTATTACAGTGTTTGTTCTGGGCTCAGCGATCAACGTGGTACAAACTTTCATGAGGGGGCGACAGAAACCTTCAAGAAGCATTCCTCATGCTGCTCTTCACCCTCGGCGACCGTCACAAAAGACTATGAAACTTACCATCAACAGCAAACATAGTAAATATGTATAAGGCAAAGAAAGGGATTTTAACTGTAATGCATGCCGCCATTTTATTTATTGCTTATTAAGCCGATTACTTTGTCATTGTGCCAGCATAACTCAGTACAGTGAAGGTCGCTGGCCGTCCCAGGTATTGGGGTTCGTTACCGGGCAGGTGCATAAGTTATAATGCCCAAAGCGTCCAGACCTGCTCTACGGCACGTCCAGCCTCTTACTCAGTCATTTATGCTGGTAAAACGGACGGAGCGTGAACCTCACCACCCACCATCTAGCGCCAGGGTTAAGAATGCGTGGAGGTATTCCTCTATTGTCCGTAACCTTTCATGACGCCATGCTTAATTAATCACACGAAAACCTTTACTTTCACGTCGACTGTGTTACAGTGTTGTTATGCGATACGGTTACCGAGCGTATAATTAGACATGATGGGATTACTGTGAATTATAAATTGGAAATATGTGGCCCAGTGCAGTTGTGGGCCGCATCATGATGTATTATCCCGCTAATATTTTCCAAACTAACTGCGGAAACACACAAAAATCATCGTACTGCAAACCAGGGCTAGCTGATAATTATATATTTCACCCAGTTTACTACCATAATTTGATTAAATAATTAAAGAAATAAGAATAGTGATAACAGTGATATGAAACTTACGAGCCATGGACAGAACCAGATAAATATTATTTATAAAAACAAATTCACTACTTATTAAAAAAAATGACTATAGAAAATACAATGCGATCAGAGAAAATATTAAGTAGCAGGAGGGAATTATTCACTGTCAATATACTGTATAGCCCATGCAGGTTCGCGCCCGTACGTGCAGCATGTGTATGTACTAGTTTATATTTTTATGTTTACAGATCCTTTACTACTTACTACTCTTGTATTACAACTAACTGCCGTAGGCTTTTAATTTTTATTCCGAATTAACAAGGAAATGCACAAAAAAATAACTTCTACAAAGCCCAAACAGAAGCCGGGATATCTCACTGAGTAAAGTGCCTAGCCCACGGGTTGAACAACCTACAAATCGTGATTCGATTACCGGCAGGGGCAAAAGATGTTTCTATTTTCCAATTATTCAAGCCGGCTCTGGGGCCCATACCGCCAATTAGTCAACGGAAACTGAGGATAAAGGGGCTTTTTCTTCGAAAGTCAAGAGGCCGGGGCGTGAAGCTAATAACTCACCTCCATCTACAGACACAATTAAGAATGAGTGGCGCTACAAATAAATCTGCTCTTCCCATACGCCATCATGACGTGTACGTTGACAACTTTACTGACCATAGCAAACACACAAACATACAAACAACCATAAGCAAATGATAAAAAGAGAGGTAAAAAAAATCGTGATCTTGAACTAAAGAGTATCCCAATTTCAAACAAACGAAAACACAACGACGAAAGATTGCGTGTGTGAAGGCAGTTGCGTAGCTAACTCTTTTGGTGCCTGCGACGAGTAAGCACAGTGGCTGCTCCTAACTAACTAAATAAACAACTAACTAACTAATTAATAACTAAGTAACTCCATTAAGCAGAGCCTTCTTGAGAAGCTACAAGATTCTCAGCCAGTCAAAAAATTCCCCGCATTTCATGTAACCCGAAATTTCTTTACCACATTCCAACGAACCCGCCACCTGTTCCTATTCTGAGTCAGGTCAATCCAGTCCATGCCCCCATCCCACTTCCTGAAGATCCATCTTAATATTATCCTTCCATCTACGCCTGCGTTTTACAAGCGGTCTCTTTCATTCAGTATTCACCACCAAAACCCTGTATGCACCTCTCCTCTCTCCCGTAATGCTACATGCTCCGCCCATCTCATTCTTCTCGATTTGATCACCCGAATAATATTTGTTGAGAAGAAGAAATCCTTAAGTTCCTAACTATGTAGTTTTCTCCACTCCCCTGTACCTCGTACCTCTTAGGCCCAAACATTCTACTCAGCACTCTCTTGTCCAACGCCCTCATATTATGTTCCTCCCATACACAACAACAGGCAGAAATATAGTTCTGTATATCTTAATCTTTATATATTTGGATAGCAAACTGAAAGACAAAAGATTCTGCACCGAATGATAGCAAGCATTCTCTGGCTTCAATATGCTCTTAATTTCTTCCTGAATAGAATTTTGATTCGTTACGGTTGTTCCCAAATATTTGAACTGTTCCACGCTTTCACAGGTTTTATTGGCCATCTTTATAATGTGATTTTGTCCTGCACTCTGATCTACAGACTTGACCATGTACGTAGTCAATGGCTTATCCTAACAGAAATTATGAACTTTAAAAAAAATCAAAATTATTTATTAAATATTCGGCTGAGTAATTTAAAATTTGTAGAGTGGCGAAAATGAATCTCTTCATTTAAAATTTTCATTTTGCCGTCCAATTTGCTGTCCCTTTGATCCTGCTACCCAGGGCGACAACACAACTAGCCACACCCCCTCCAGCTACGCCCCTGTGTGAAGGCCGGTGTGTGCTTTGTACATGGCCCTCGCATCTTAGTCATTCGAACGTTACAGAATTAAAAAACAATTAGTATCATGACTATATATTATTTACCAACTTGATGTTGGTAATTAATATATAGTCAATTCATGATGCACGGTCAGAAAAACATCAAGTTATAAAACAAGTATATCACTACAAGAATATCAAATTAAAGTAGTACAAAAATAATGCAGCTATGTGGTTTAATAAAACCTGCAAGGCCAAACATCTAACACCGACTTACGCCAGCATAAAAATAAAAGGTGACAACCCAAGATGCCAAAAAAACAAAAAACGCAGCCATACGCTACAGAACAACCCAAAGTGCATCAAGTTGGTAATTAATATATAGTCAATTCATGATGCACGGTCAGAAAAACATCAAGTTAATTAGTATCACATTAGGTCTACTGCATTCCAAGGTGCAAAGTAAAATGTACTGCTGTATTTGTTCTTAATGCAGCACTATGCTATGAATACGAACACAGGAGTGGAGTTACGGCTTCAGGCACTTTTAAACTCAGGATTAAATGTTAAGGCAGGTAAGCTACACTCCCCGGCGCCATTTTCGCCAGAGAAACAGCTTCCGTTACCCGTTAGATACCAGACTGGGTGAGCCCCAGAGGTGGAGGAACGTATGACGATAAAAACTTTGATTTCCCAGTCTTCCAACCCGCATCCCTGTCACTATATCGGCTGTACTTTTATTATTCATGGTAGGATGAAGTATAAAACTTTCGCTTTACGTTCGTCCACCTAACGCACTGAACCACCATAAAGAAAGGTGACAGCCGGCATTATTTCCTCAATAGAATAATCAAGATACAACTTCAGAGAAGAGCACAGGGAGTCTGAAGTACACAGAACTGTAAACAGTTTCGGGTTGTGTAGTATTAACGGAAGGTCAAGCCCTTTGCCTGACAGGAACCTACAAGTACTGAAGCAGGGGATTTAGAAGAGCTGATCCTATGCTTCTCATTAAGTACCAAATCCTGATTAAGATCAACAAGTGTCCTACTATAGTGCACGGCAAAATTAATTTTCACGGCCACAGCAACTGGTAACCGTATTCATACCGCAATATGTGGAACCGTACAGCCTTGAACGGCGTAACAGAACAAAACGTCAATATACAATTAACTCTCCCTGTTACTGCCATATTGGCTGTTTGATTAAGTGTTCTAACCTGAACGCATTATAAAAACAGAGATGTGGACTTCAAACACCGTCACTCCATTGCGCACCAGAACATACAACAAACTATTTCTATACAGCAGCGTCCTCCTTGAGAAGCTGACAGCCACTAATTCGGTCAAGAAATTTCACTTCTTCATGGAATCGCAACTGGGCCCTACGTTATTTAACTTTGTTTGAGAGATATCCAAGGAACGAACATAGTTGGAGGTATGGTGAAACACTTATTAGCATTATTATCGGTGTGTTTGTGAATAAGGCAGGTTATCAGGCACTCAACCAACGCTTGAGCTGGAAGATTAACATTTCCGGCTGCTGGCCGTTATTTACTAAACACATTCGCAGCTGCTCTACACAACTAGGGTTGTTTCCCCCCTCCCCATTTTGAGGACCTCTCATGCCGGCGTGCATCGCAATATCATTTGGGCCAAAATCCGACGTAATTTGGTAGCACGAGTACGCTGTTTAACGTGTACGTCATTCCGCGAAATGAAACGTAAATATTTAAAATCGGTGTTATGGTGCCACGAAACGTCAAGGTCCCACGATAACCATACAAAACACGGTCCCTTTGAAACAATAATTTGTTTCTCCCTGTGCTGCCATTTGGAACACACCATATACATAGAGTAAACAGCAGTCTAGAGAATTTTACATAAACGGTATTCATAAACACATCCATTAATTTCATGGTAATAAAATCTTAGTTGCTTGTATAGAACAGAATCTCCATCTCCAGAGAGCCATTTATAAATCACATAAACTTACCGAACAGCCAGTTATAAATCAGCGGGTAGCTGAAAATATTAATACAAGAATCATGTTTGTTACAGGCGATCTAATTATTTAGAAAGCAATTAATCGCAAAAAAAAACACAACTCAGAGCATACTTTTTTTTACAAGAAAGTATAAAATATATGAATTTGTCAAAAATAAATGGAAATATAACTCATAAATATTTAGGCAGAAACAACGCTGCCACTACACAACTTGTAATGGGTAGTGCCTCTCTAATTACGCAAATTTCCGGAGACAGAATTCTTGTAATTAATTACATACATTACATTAACAGAAAAACAAAGTCTACCATATCACTCAAGTTCTTAAAAAACCACGACGGAGACGTTACAGCATGACTAGTTGTAATTCTAGCGGCTAGGTGTACAGTCTATACACCAGACCAGGGTTTCACAAACTTATTCGCTCACAAAACCATTCCGGACTTGCCATAATGACGGAACCCACAAGCAAACGA